>Ga0209407_1001941_pt1 | contig 20431 bp, 14 predicted proteins | sample AD_JPNHG3_MetaG_FD_184410 | JGI IMG/M metagenome (GOLD analysis project Ga0209407, IMG submission 184410) | Active sludge microbial communities of municipal wastewater-treating anaerobic digesters from Japan - AD_JPNHG3_MetaG (SPAdes) (version 2) | ecosystem: Engineered > Bioreactor > Anaerobic... | reverse complement strand
TCAGCTCACTGCCCCTGATCTTTCTGATCGTCAACATCCCTCCCGCTCCTTTCCGCAAGATATCCGACCGGTTGCTCTGCTGATGCTTCCATCCGCAGTCTATGTAAGCAAAAAAGCCGGATTCCGTCTACCCCGAAGTGTTTCCCTGATAAACAACGCGCGAGCCCAGTTCAAATAAAAACGCCCTGGGGCGGTCTGGATACGGTACAATTCAAGGTTGACGAAGAGCCTTTGAAACGGGATGATGAAACTCCGTTTTCATCATCGGGTCCGTTGGTGACAAGCGGTGGGATTTTAATCAAGGAGGAGGACGGGATGATGGGCATGAATCGGCGGCACTTTCTCTCAGCAACGGCAGTAGCGGCAGTCGGCACCCTGGCGGGCTGCTCGACCTGTAAGCCGCGTCGTATTTCTCCGAACGGCAAGGTGGCGCACGCCTGTATCGGCGTGGGCGGCATGGGTTACAACGACCTGACGAATTTCAAGTCTCATGAGCGTACCGAGATCGTGGCGATCTGCGATGTGGATAAGAACCATTTGGACAGGGCCGCCGCGCTGGTGCCGGGCGCTCGCCGTTACACCGATTGGCGCGAGATGCTTGAAAAAGAGGGCGACCACATCGATTCGGTCAACGCCTCGGTGCCCGATCACATGCATGCGTTGATCGCGCTGAACGCCATGCGGGCGGGCAAGCACGTCTATTGCCAGAAGCCGCTCTGTCACGATGTGGCCGAGTGCCGTGCGCTCTCGAAGGCGGCCAGACGCGCGGGCGTGGTGACGCAGCTCGGCACGCAGCACGCTTCGGGCGTGGGTGACCGCCTCGGCGTCCAGTGGTTGCGCGAGGGGGCCATCGGTGCCGTGAAGCGGGTGATCCTCTGTTCCAACCGTCCCGGTGCCATTGACGAGTATCGGCTTGTCGGGCCGCGTCCGGCAAAGGGTGAGCCGGTTCCCGCGCATCTGGCGTGGGATCTGTGGCTGGGTACGGCACCTGAGCGCGAATATGCCCCGAAGATCTATCATCCGGCCAAGTGGCGCGCGTGGCAGGACTTCGGGACAGGCTGGTCCGGCGACATCGGCTGCCACATTTTCGATGCGGTGTGGAAGGGCATGAATCTGGGCGCGACCGCCCCTCTGACCATCAAGGCGGAGGTCCAGTCTTCTTGGAAGAGCGATCGCGCGCGTCGTGCCGACGTGTGGCCGCAGAGCGACCATATCACCTGGACCTTTCCGGGGTGCAAAGCCAGCGACGGCAAGCCCTACACGATGGAGTGGTTCGACGGCTTGATCTATCCGCCCGAAGACGTGCAGGCTCTGGCCCGCGAGGCGGGATTCACCGAGTATCCGGCCGAGTCGGCCATGGTGCTCGGCACCGAGGGTGCCCTGCTGCTGCCGCACACTTCCGGTCCGGTACTGCTGCCGAAGGGCAAGTTCGGCGGCTATCCCAAGCCGAAGCTGCCGCCGCGCAACCACTACCATCACTTCCTGGACGCCATTCTCGGTGTCGAGATGTGCGAGTCGCACTTCCAGCAGACCGGACCCATGGCCGAGGCGATCCTGCTCGGCACGGTGGCGATCCGCGTGCCGGATACGGAGCTGGTGTGGGATGCCCGGCGGCTGCGCATCCCGAACTCAGAGGATGCGGACCGTCTGCTGCGCCGCACCTACCGCAAGGGGTGGGAGGCGCCCGTCTCGATCTGAGGCAAGACAGACGGCGTTGTAGTCAGTGATCTGCCCCGATCTCTGTGCAGATGGGATCGGGGTGTAGGCGAAGACGTCACACGGTCGTGTCGCGAAGGGTCGAGAGGGTAACGCTCAACGTTCAACGCTCAACGTTCAGAAAAAGAGAAGAGGAGGTTCACGATGGTAAAGTTGAAGAGGTTGAGTTGCCTGTCCGGCCTGTTGCTGTCGGTGGGTATGGCGTGTGCCGCTGAAACCAACTTTTTATCATTTGCCTACACGACGAGCCTGACGCCGGAGGCCGCCACACCGGATCCTGAGGCGCGTCGGCTGAACGACGGACTGTGGACGGACAGCACGGCGCATGGGGTCCGTTACGCAGGGGATGTGACGGTGACACTTGACTTGGGTTGCCGTGTGCTCTTGTCCGAAGTCGAGGCGCGAACGTTCCAAACGGAAGCGGGGGGCATGTGGGCCACGGCCGGCGTCACGCTGGAGGCGGGGGTGGACGGGGTGTCGTGGATCGCTTTGGGCGGCTTGTCGGCCGAGGGAGCCGGTGTTTTCAGAAGCTCCGCGTTTTACGTCCGCGTCCGGTACCTGCGCGCGACCTGCACGCGGCCGGCCGGGTCGGTCGGGCAGGTCCTGGCTGAGATCGTGGTCCGTGGCGAGCCGGAGAATCCGCAGGTGCTCCATCCGTTTTCCTATGCCACATCGATACCGTACAACCCTGCCGCGCATGTGGACAGCAAAATGAATAAGCTGTATGACGGTGGGTGGACGAATGCCTCCAATCAGAGCGTGCAGTACGGGCCCAGTACCATGGAGGCGGTGGATCCGGACAACCCGGGATACGCGATCGCGAGTAATGTGACGGTCACAGTGGATCTGGGGCGAGAGGAGACTGTTTCGCGTGCCTATCTCTATGCGTTCCGCTCGAACGGGTCGAACGGGTATATCACCGCGCGCGTTATCTTGAGCAACAGTCTCGACGGCGTGAACTGGCAGTACGTGGGTGAACAAGATTCGTATGAGTCGTTCCCCGTGAATGCGACCCGGTTCGATTTCCTGCTCACCAATACGGTGGCGCGTTATTGGTCCTTTACCTGTCTAAAAGGAGACAGGGCGGATGTGCCCCGGCAACTTTTGAGTGAGATCCAGTTGATGGGGCCTACGGCGCAACCGGTTATGGGGGAGCCCTTGTTCTTCACCTATACGATTTCCGCACCGCAAGTGGAGAATTTCGGAGACCGGTCGAATCAGCCGCCGCGCCTGACCGATCGGACATGGGACCACGTGTCGAACAATGGGATTCGCGTGGTCGGCGACACCGAAATTCTGGCTGATCTGGGCATGTCCCAGTGTCTCGCGGGGGCGCGATTGCATTTGTGGGGGCCCGCTAAGTTCACCTCTGCAGAGCAGTGGTACGGAACGAAACGGGTTCTGATTGAGGCGAGTGTCGACAATCAAGCGTGGACGCCGGTGGCAGATATACCGGAAAGGAGCGGTTCGTACTACTTCAATGCGGTGTTCACCAACAGGCCTTATGCCCGGTATCTGCGTCTCACCTGTGAGATGTGCGATGACGAGCCGGAGAAGGATTTTGAGAATCAGATCTTCGGCGAGCTGCTGATTTTCCGGCCGCCGGTCAGTGTGGTCGGTGCCGCGCCGGTGGAGGTGGCGGGCGCGATCCCCTTCGCGGGGTTCGAGAGCGATCCCTTGTTGGAACCCGCCTCGATTGTGAAGGGGGGGACGGTGAACGGTTGGACGTTTTCGTATACAGATGACAATCACTATGCCGGCTACCAGAGCAACGGCGGTGTGGTTTCGGGAGGAGGGTCCCTGTCCCGCTACGCTGCGCCGGAAGGGAGTCAGACGGCTGTGCTGTTGGGGGTGGCGCATATGGAAACCCAGATCACGGTGCCGATCGACGGCCTTTACGTTTTGAGTTTCGAAATGGTTAACGCGACGGAGAAGGGCAATTTACTCAAAGGCCCGTATGACTTCCGTGTGTTGATCGACGAGGTTGAGGCCGAGGTGGTCGTGGTGATGAGCCAGGCCTTCGTGCAGCGCGAGATCCTTCTGCCGCGGCTCACGGTCGGCACACACACGCTGCGATTCGAAGGAATCAATTCACAACAGCAGACGGCATCGGGTGTGCTGATCGACAACCTGCGGCTCCTGCATTACGCGATGCGCGCGGAGCAGGTGACGCCTCAGGGCGCGGGCATGGTGTTCATGGCTGATTCGCGGTGGCCGGTCTCCCTCTCCTACGATGGCGTGATTCGTGTCGGGCAACTGTGGATAGATTCCGTGTTGTGGCCGACCGGCAAACACGGCACGGCAACCGATCCGGCCGTTTTCTCCGGACCAGGGGCGATCGTCGGATTTGGTGGCGGCACAATGATTATGGTGCGATAGAGAATAATGGACGGAAAACGGTACCGGTAGGTGTTGCGGCCGTCCTTTCGTGTTGGATGAGGATATGGATATGCGTTATGTTTGGATGTGGGCTGCTGTGTGGACGTGTTGGGCGTGCTGCGGGATGTGCGCCGCAAGCGATCCCGCCGTGATGCCGGACGAGGTGGATGTGCTGGTGGTGGGAGGCACGGTTAAGGGCGTTGCGGCGGCGACGGCCGCGAAGCAGGCCGGTGCCAAGAGCGTCTATCTGGTGACCCCATACCCGTATCTGGGCGAGGATATGGCCGGCACGCTGGAACTCGGCCTGCCTTCCGGTGCCAAACCCACACTGCCGCTGGTGCGCAAGCTCTGGTCTGTGACGGCGGGTCTGGCCGCCTTCGACTATACGCCGTCCCATCGTTCGCCCCATCCGCGCTGGTGGTCCCACAACGACTGGTGGGAGCGCCTCTCGGAGCCCGGCGTGCCGAACAATCCTACGGACGGTGTCTATTACGAGGCCGATGTCTCGTACGCGTGTGAGTTGCGCAAAACATCGAGAATCGCGCGCGTCGAAGTCGTGGTTTTCGAAAAGAAGGGGAAAAAGCAGGTGAAGTTCCCCCGGGATGGCGATGCGGCGACAGGGGCCGTGACCTGCCGTGTGCTGGATGGCCCGCTCAAAGGGCGCACGATTGAGCTGACGCGCAGAGGGAAGACTGCAGGCGCTCCGAACCTGGGCGTCGACGTGATCTCTTGGCAGGCGGCCGTGGACGCCGATTTTCGCAAGGTGGAGATCAAGGTGGCCAAGGCCGCAAACGCCCAGCACCAGTATGTGGCGCGGATCTGGTTCCACTTGGCGGATGCCGAAACCTTCTCCGAACCGCCCTCGCCGCTCAAGGTCAAGCGGACTCTCGACCGCGAGCTGGTGGACGCCGGTGTCGGTTTCCTCACTGGCTCGGCGGTACGGGAAGTCTTCCGGACAGACCGGGGGGAGATCGCCGGTGTCGAGATCGTGAACCGTTCGGGCCGTCACATGATCCGCGCGAAACGCACGGTCGACGCCACACGGTATGGTGCGTTGACAAATTTCGGAAAGGGGCTCGCCGTGACGGGGGGGCAGGCGGAGTTCTCGCGCGTGGTGCTCGCCGAGGGGAAGGCCCCCGCCGCGCCGGGTATGCAGGTCGAGCCGTTTGGCGATCCGTTCCCGATTTCGCATACAGGCATCACCGGACGGATGTACCGTTGCACGTTCCTCCTGCCGATGAAGGACGGAACCTATCCGAGTTTCGCGGAGGCAGAGTGGGAAGCGCGCGAAAAGACCTGGGTGAAGGGAATGCTGGATGATGCGGACCTGCTGGTGTGGCGCACCGCCACGTGGAAGGATCTCGAGACGCGCATCCGCGAGGGGGAGGCTCTCGGACGCGCCGCGGCGAAAGCGCCCGCCGTCGGGGCGTCCTCCTTCAAGCCGTCGTCGCAGCTTCCGTTCTGGGGGGAGTACGACGTCGTCGTGGTGGGCGGCGGGACCTCGGGGTCGCCCGCGGCCATTGCAGCGGCGCGCGCGGGAGCAAAGGTGCTGCTGGTCGAGTATCTGCAGGTGCTGGGCGGAGTCGGCACGGACGGCATGATTCTGGGTTACTACGACGGGAACCACTGCGGGTTCACCGAGGCGTTCAAAAAGGGGAACCGTGAAATTGGCGGGAAGCATGGTCTGTACAGCCGGGCCGAGACCTGGCGTAAATGGTGCCGCGAGGCAGGGGTCACGGTATGGCTGGGGGCCATGGGAACGGGCGCGATCGTCGAGAACGGTCAGGTGGTCGGCGTTGAGGTCGCCACGCCGCTGGGCTGTGGCTTTGTGCGCGCAAAGTGTTTCATAGACGCGACAGGCAATTCAGACATCGCGGCCGCGGCGGGTGCGAAAACCGAATTTCTTTCGGCGAGCGAGTTCGCGCTCCAAAGCGCGGGACAGGCTCCGCACCGTCTCGGGCGCGGCACCATCAATTCCGACTTCGGTTATGTGGACGATTCGAGCGCGTATGACCTCTGGCTTTTCGGTCTCCGGGCACGCGCCGGCGCGCCGAATGCGTGGGATCTCGCCAAAATGCCGGATTCCCGCGAACGCCGCCGGATCGTGCCGGACTATGCCGTCAACGCGCAGGACGTGACCGCGCGCCGTCCGTTCCCGGACGTGGTGGTGCAGTGCCGGAGCCGGCAGGATTCGCACGGATACCTGACTGACGATTTCCGTTTCCTCTCTGAGCCCAGTGCCGATCTGGTTGAGATGAAACGTGAAACAAGCCTCAACGCGGTGTTCGATGTGAACGTGCCGCTTCGTTCCCTGTTGCCCAAGGGGGTGTCCGGTATCGCGGTGGTGGGGATCGCCACCGGGTGTGCTCGGGATGTCCTGCCGATGGTACGCATGCAGGCCGATCTCATGAACATGGGATATGCCGTGGGAACGGCCGCGGCGATGGCTGTCCGTCAGGGCGGTGAATTCCGCAACATCGACATTGCCGCGTTGCGCAAAAAACTGGTGGAGCTGAAAATTCTCCGGCCGGAAGCACTCACGTGGGAAACGGATGTCGACGTGACCTCCGACGCTGTCCTTGCGGCGGCGGTCAAGACCATGGGGCGCGACTTCAAGGGAACGCATGTCGTGTATCGCCCTGAAAACCGGGCACGCGCGGTGCCGCTCCTCCGGGAGGCGTTGGCCTCAGCGGCCACGGACGTGGAAAAGCAGAATTATGCCGTGATGCTGGGCTTCCTGGGGGATGCCGCAGGCGCTGAGATTCTTGCCGAAATCGTCTCCGGAAAGCGGAAGATCATCCCCTTCAACCGTGCGGGCGCTTTCGGGGGCGGGGGACAGCCCATGATCGGCTACATGATCGCCCTTGGCCGCACGAAATCAAAGGTGGCTTTGGCACCGTTACTCAAAGTGCTCTCTGGCGTCAATCCCGGCGCCTCGGTGCTTGCCGTGCGCGGCCCGACGCTGGCTCTTGAGGCGCTTGGCGATCCGGAGGCCGCGCCCGCCCTTTCCGAAAAATTGAAGGCGTTCGGCTCGCATGCGGTGGAAAAGGCCACCGATCTCCCGCCGTTGGGCGGTTACGGGTTGGGGCCTGAATCGGACGATTGCATCAGGGAACTCGCCCTGGCCCGGGCACTTTGGGCTTGCGGTGACCACGAGGGTCTCGCCCGAAAAACGCTTGAAGCCTATGCCCGCGACCCGCGCGGCGTATTCTCGGCGCATGCGAAGGCGGTTCTGGCTGCCGGGCATGCGGCTGTCCGATGAGGTGCGGCGCGACATCTCGGGCCGCCGGGTGAGTGCCTCACCGCTGATGTTGGGCCAGCAGGAGGGATGAGTCTCGTATGGCAATGCAAGAAACCACACCCAGGTGTCCAACATGCAATAGAGAGATTCGCGGCGGCTTTATGCGGATCCGCAACGGTCGAGCCTGATAACATCGGGGTTGCATCTGGCGGGTGAATAGGCGAAAATCACACTTTCGTAATGACTGGAACCCCAAAAGCGGAAATCCACGGCGTGCCGGGTGAACGGGTGCGTGCGGCGGGTGTGGTGCGCGCGCTCTGGCCTTTGTTGGCCGCGCTGTTTGCGTGCGGGCTCTTTGCGGGGGCAGCCCTGCCGCAGGTGACGCTGGGTGTGGCCGGTGTCGGCCTGCTCATGGCGGCGGCGTTCCTGGCTTGGGCGGTGCGTGACGGCCTTCGAGGCGTCGATGCGTATTTCAAGGGCGCACGCGGCGAGGAGAGTGTGGCGGTGTTGCTGGCCGCGTTGCCGCGCGGTTACCATGTCTTTCACGATTTTTCCTTTGGTGGATCAGGGGCCATCGACCATGTGGTCGTCGGCCCGAGCGGACTCTTTGCGATCGAGACCAAGTGTTGGTCGGGGCGCGTCACATGTGAGGCTTCTGGTTTGCGGGTGGACGGCGTTGAGCCGAGTCGCCCGCCGCTACGGCAGGCCCGCGGATCGGCCCAGGCACTGGTGCGCTTTCTGGGCGAGCGGCTCGGGAGCGCGCCGTCCTGTACGCCCGTGGTCTGTTTTGCGAGTGATACCTTTGAGCCGGGGCTGTTGACGGTGGATGATGTGGTGGTTTGCAATGCGTCGGCGCTCCAGTCGATGTTGGTGACGCACGCGGGCCATGTGACGGCGGATGAACGTGAACGGATCGTTAAGGTGATGGAGCAGAAAGACTCATGATGAATCGGCGTGCAGGGATCTTGTTGTGGATGGCGGCGCTCGTGCCGATGGCCGCCGTATGGGCGGCGGGCAACGGCGGTGGGCAGCCGACGCCGCAGCCCCATTACGGTGACGTGGCGCAGAAGGTGGCACGCGTGCTGCCGACCGCGCACCTCCTGCAATATCCGTTGGACGACGTGATCTCGCAAAAGGCATGGACCAACCTGATCACCGCTTTTGATTTCGACCGCAGTTACTTTCTGCAGAGCGACATCGCCGCGTTCACGAACATGCAGACACGCATCGACGATGCCGTGAAGGCTGGGGATGTCTCCTTCCCGTTCGAGGTCTACCGTGTTTTCCGTACGAGGCTTGAGGACCGTTACGTCTACGTGACCAACCTGCTCAGCGCAGACTTCTCTTTCAACGAGGATGAATCGTATACCTGGAAGCGTAAGGACGCCCCGTGGCCGGCGACGCAGGCCGAGCAGGATGAGTTGTGGCGTAAGCGCATCAAAAACGAAGTTCTGGTGCAAATGATCGGTCGCGAACTGGATCAGGCCGCCGCAACCAACACGGTCGCAGCCGCCACCAACCCATACACCGTCTCAACGAACGGTATGCCTACGGCCGTCGCATCAGGCGGCACGGCGACCAACACGCCCCCCGTGCTGACACCGCAAGAGAATGTCGCTAAACGGTACAAGCAGTTTTTGATCGTGATTCAGGATATGGACGAGGAGGCGATTCTGCAACGCTACCTCAGCGCTGTGGCGATGGCGTACGATCCCCACTCGGATTACATGTCGCCGATGCGGAAAGAGGATTTCGACATCGATATGAACCTCTCGCTCTGCGGTATCGGTGCGCAACTGCGTTCGGAGGACGGCACAGCGATGGTCATGGAGGTGATTCCGGGCGGACCCGCCGATCGTGACAAGCGCGCCATCCGGTTGACCAAGGGCGATAAAATCATCGGCGTGGGACAGGGCGATGGTGCCATCGAGGATATCGTCCATCTGCCGTTGAACAAGGCGGTACGTAAAATCCGCGGCGAGAAGGGGACTAAGGTGGTACTGAGCGTGATCCCCGCATCCGATCCGTCAGGCACCACGACTAAGATCGTCGATCTCATCCGCGATGAGGTCAAGCTGGAGGAGCAGGCGGCTACCGGCCGTGTGGCGCGTGTGACGTTGCCGGACGGCACCGTACGCAAGCTGGGCTTGGTCAAGTTGCCGACCTTCTACGGCACGATGGACAAACGGCCGAACCAGCCGGGCTTCCGCAGCGCGACCGTCGACGTGGCCAAGCAGCTTGCCGCGTTCAACAGCGAGAACGTCGCGGGACTGATCCTTGACTTGCGCAACAATGGCGGTGGCTCATTGCGCGAGGCGGTCAGTCTGACCGGCCTGTTTGTGCGTAGCGGACCTGTCGTGCAGGTGCGCGAGGCGCGGCAGATCGTCGTGCTGCCTGTGCCCAACATGGATCCGGCGATGGCCTTCCGCAAGCCGATGGTCGTGCTGATTAACCGCGCTTCGGCCTCGGCTTCCGAGATCGTGGCTGGCGCGTTGCAGGACTACGGACGAGCCGTGCTGGTGGGCGACACGCAGTCACACGGCAAAGGCACGGTGCAGACCGTGATGCCGCTCGGCTCGGAGAAGTTCGGCTCGATGAAAGTGACGACCGCGAGCTTCTACCGCATCAACGGTGCGTCCACGCAACGTAAAGGCGTGGCTGCGGACATCGTGATTCCCTCGACGCTGGACGGGCTCGACATCGGCGAGGACAAGTTGCCGGGGGCATTGCCGTGGACGCAGATCGAGCAGGCACTCTACATTCCAGTGTCCGATGTGGCGAAGTTCGTGCCGCAGTTGAAAGAACGTTCAGCCAAGCGTTTGGCTGAAAACTCCCGCTACGTGCGTTACTGCACACTGGTTCGGCATGTGCAGGAGGTCAACGAGAAGAAAGAGGTCCCGCTGGAGATCAACGCGCGCCGCAAGCTCATGAAGGCCGAAAACGAAATGCGCAAACTGGAAGACGAAGAAGAGGACGCTTCAAAGGCCCATGGCGATAAAGAGGACGATGTGGTGCTGGAGGAGGCGCTCAACATCCTCTCCGATCTGGTGACGCTGACGGGCGGGACCGACATTCCGATGGAAACGGAGGGGGATCTGCGAACGCGCATGATGCGGATCTTTGGACACGATCTGCCTTAATCGTTCGGGTAGGGAGGGACGAGCCGATGAAGCTGACATTCACGAAGATGCACGGTGCGGGCAACGACTTTGTCCTGATCGATGACCGCGAGGGGCGGGTGCCTTGGGAGGATCACTTCCTGATGGCCGCACTGGCCAGCCGCCGCACCGGGATCGGGTGCGAGGGCGTCATTCTGGTTCAGCGGTCGGACAAGGCCGACTTCCGCATGCGTTTCCTGAATCCAGACGGGACGGAAGTGGAGATGTGCGGCAATGGCGCGCGCTGCGCGGCGGCTTTTGCCAACCGGATTGGTGCCAGCGGCACCGCGCTGACGATGGAGACGATGTGCGGGCTGGTGGACGCCCAGTTGACTGACAAAGGCGTGTGCGTCTGGATGCCGGAGCCCGCCAAGAAGAATTACGGACTGGTATTGAACGTCGGCGGGGAAACGGTGCGCGGTGACTTTCTGGTGGCGGGGGTACCGCACTTCGTGGTGCAGGTGCCGAACATCGCCGCGGTTGATGTGCAGGGACTGGGCCGGGCGTTGCGTCTCCATCCTGCGTTCGCGCCGGACGGTACCAACGTGGATTTCGTGACCTTCCGCGCGCCGAACCGTATGTCGATGCGCACCTACGAGCGTGGTGTCGAGGCGGAGTCCGGCGCCTGTGGTACCGGTGCGGTCGCCTGTGCGGTGGTGGCGGTCGAGACGGCCGGCTTCACGCTGCCGACCCAAGTCAAAACGCCGTCCGGTTGCGATTTGATCATCGACGGTGATTGGCGCCACAACAAGTGTACCGGACTGACGCTGACCGGGCCGGTCAAGTTCGTCTACACCGGCGAGATCGAACTGGACGAACTCGACATGAGCGGAGAGATTGATTGAGCAAGACACGGAAGACCGCCCCCGAAATCAACGAGACCGTCTCCGTGTCCCGCGCTGCAAAGCAAGCCGACTCACCGGAAGGCGCCCCGGGTGCCTTCCTCAATTCCTTGTGGGTAACATGGATGGGGGTGACGCTGTTTGCCGTCACCATCCTTTTGGTGTTCGCCACGGTGTTGCCCAAATACGCCGGGCTGGTCGCGCCGGATTCAATGCCGTTCTTCACATGGCCGTGGCGGACGGCGCACCTTGAGAATCTGCTGGCCGGCGGCACTTTCTCTCCGCATGCCTTCTATTGGCTGATTCCGCACCCGCTTTATGCGCATGAGCTGACCTATATTCTGGACACGCTGGTGCTGACGCTCGGCGCGGTCTACTATCTGCGCGCGCAACGGCTGCACCCGCTGTCCGCGTGGTTCGGCGGCTTGGCGCTCGGCTTCTGCGGATACACCTTCACGCTTTTCAGCGCCGGGCATCGCGGTTACTTTCACATGTTCTCCTGTGCGGTCTGGGCCTTCGGCCTGATCGCCCGCGGCTTCGCGACGCGGCGGCTGATCCTGTTTGCCCTGCTGGGGCTGGTGTTCGCGTGGGGCGTGCCGTATCAGCCCGATGTCCTGCTGCTCGTCGGCGCATTGGCCTCCGCCTACGCGCTCTGGCTCACGTTCTCACGCGGTGATTCGGCGACGCAGAGTCTCCCGCAATCGGCAATCAGCACCCAACAATCTAAAATCCAAAATCTAAAGTCCAAAATCCTTACCGTCTGGCCGCGTTTTGCGGTCTCGCTCGTGGTGCTTGTGCTGGCCGGCTTTGCCGGTATCCGTTCGGCGGTGACCACGCAGATCGCCAACCGCGATGCGCAGATCGCGGAGACGAGCGGCCGGGCGGAGACTGCGGATCGCACGGTGGCCACGCCCGAGAAAAGTGCCGCCGAGCGGCGCGAGCGCTGGCTGTTCGCGACGAACTGGAGCCTGCCGCCCGAAGATGTGCTGGAGTTTTTTGTGCCGGGCGTCTTCGGCAATGACTCCGCACAGCCGCCGTATCCCTATTGGGGACGTCTCGGGCGCCCCGATGACAGTCTGTTTCAGAAGGGCCGCATGATGCCCAACTACCGGCAGCACACCGTCTATCTCGGCCTCATCCCGCTGCTCCTCGCCCTCTTTGCGGCCTTCTCCCGCCCCTCCCGCCTCCCTTCTCCTTCCTTCTTCCTCCCTGCTTCCTGCCCGGACAACGCCCGCTTAGCGGCCGCCCCCCGTCCCCCAACTCCTAACTCCTCATTCCTAACTCCTAACTTCTCCGACGTTCCTTTCTGGTGCGGCGTCTGGCTGGTCTGCCTGCTGCTGGCGATGGGACGCTACACGCCGCTTTACCGGCTCTTCTACGCGATCCCTTACATGGACTACATCCGTGCGCCGGTAAAGTTTTTACATTTGACAGAGATCGCCACCGCGTTTCTGGCCGGCTTCGGCATGGAGCTGTTTTTGCGTGGCGGACAGGATGCGTTGCGCCGCCGGCTGGTCAAGTTCGCGTGCGGTATGGCCGGTGTGCTGTTGATCGGCGTGCTGGTCGCGTCGACAGCGCGTCCGGCCATTGTCCGGCACGTCACCGAACTTGGCCTGGCCCAGGTGGCTGATGCGTTGGGCGGGTACACGCTGCATAACACCCTTCGCGCCGCAGGGTTAGCGGTGTTGATCGCAGGGGCCCTGTGGGCCGTCGTCTACCGGTTCCGGGACGCGCGTGCGCCTTGGGTGCTGGCGGCGGTCCTGACCGCGCTGCTGTGTCTGGATCAGGCGACCGTTGCCCGGCGTTATGTACGGCTGATGGACTTGGGGCCGCTCTACCGAGAAAATACGGTAGTGAGAGCGATCAAAGCGAATGCCGGCGACCGCATCCCGAACGTCGTCAACTACGCCACACAGAATGCGCCGGGGCATGAGTGGTTCAGTTCCTCGCTGGCTTTCAACGGCATCCACAATTTAGCGCCCTCCCAAGAGGAGATGGGCGGCGCGTACGGTCGGCTTTTCACCTCGCTGCAGAACGATCCGGTCAAGCTGTGGCGGATTCTGCACGCTCAGACGGTGATTGTGCCGCGCAAAAATGTTGAAAGCCTGATCCGGGCCGGTGCCCTGCGCCCGCTGCTGGATTTTGAACTGGAGGGGGGGCGTGTGCGGCAGATCCAGCAGCCAGGTGAGCGGACCCTGACTTTTTACACTGTGGCGCAACCGACCTCAGCGCCGTGTTTTGTCGGAGAGTGGCAGGGGAATGTGCCGGCGGCGCGTCAAGCCGAGACGGCGGCGACGGCTGAGCTGCCCGTTTCCGACGCACCTCGCGTAGCGGGACAGTCCACTGCGGCGGCGAAGGTCGAGGTGCTGGCTGTGCGGGGTCGACCGGGAGTGCTGGCGACGCGTGTGCGCGTTTCGGCGCAGGGCCCCGGTCTGCTGGTGTTCGATGAACGGATTCGCGACCGCCAGCAGCTTCTGGTGGACGGTGCTCTTGTACAGTCTCACACCGTCGATGGCATCTGGCCCGCCGCGTTGATCCCGGCCGGCGACCACGAGGTCGTGTTGCGTATCATCCGGTCTTCGAATGTATTGGGTGTCAGTGTTGTTGTCGTGATGCTGGTTGTTGGGTACGCATTGATTGATTTGTTTCGTCAACGTTTCATAGAAGTGCATGAATGAGTGCTCGCAATGAAAGGATGAAGCGATATGGGCTTAATTTCAATGGGAGTCCCTCAAGACATCACGTTAAGGCTTGCCTCTTTGGGGGGAGCAAAGGTTTTTGTTGAGTCAGGCACTTTTCATGGGGGAACGACTAAGTGGGCTGCGAAGCACTTTTCTGAAGTGCATACCATTGAAAGAGATGAACAACTGTTCAGGGCTCATCGTAATGAGTTAACTGCACTGAAGGGGGTCGAGACTTATCTGGGAGATTCGCGGGAGAAATTGCCGGAGATTCTTGGTAAAATCGGCGACCAAAGCGCAGTTTTTTGGTTGGATGGGCATTGGTCTGGCACAGGGACGGCCGGAGAGCGTGATGAATGCCCCCTTCTAGATGAGTTGCAATGCTTATCAGAGCGGTGCTCCGACATCATATTGATTGATGATGCACGTTTCTTTCTGTCGGCACCGCCGCCGCCTCACGATCCCCAACAATGGCCGACTTTATTGGACATTATGTCCGTTTTTTCAATGGACAGAACGGCGTGTTTTATGCAGGTCATTGACGATGTTATTTTCATTGTGCCCCAACGCGATTCAGTCGTTGAAGAGTTGATTAAATACGCTCAGACGCGGGCAGTCGAGGTTGCGGCGCAGTATGACAAGGATCAGAATTCATACTGGTCTCGACTGTTGCGAGCGCTTGGCCGGTGACCCGATGCTAGAAGAGCTTAAAAATAAATTAGGACCGCTTTGGTACTACGCTGCTCTGATTTTCATCGCGCAACGGCTCGGCGACGTTATCAATACAATCATCGGATTATGGCTGGTGCCCAAATATGTTTGTCCCTCAGAACTTGGTGCCGTTCTCGCGTTAGCACAAGTGGGCGGAGTGCTAGGGATACCCCTTGCAATCTTGCTCGTTCCGTTTGAAAAATTCCTTAACATTTTCGCAGTTCACGCCGAGTACGGAAAAGTTAAAAGCTTGTTGCGCGACGCACTTATCTTGGTCGCTCTATCCATCGTTGGAGCATACGCCTGCTCTTTCTTTCTGATGCCCCATGTCTACGAGCGTATGCGTGTGAGTGATGGATTGCTGACGCACCTGATTGTCATTTCCGGTGTGCTGACGACGGTGTCTCCTTTGTTTCTTGTTGCTATGCAGGCCGCCAAGAAGTTCAGGCAATTGTCCATTCTCTCTGTTCTGTCTGCTCCGGTAAGGCTGCTTGTGTTATTGATCGCCCTGCCTTTGCGCGGTCTTGCCGGATATTTTATCGGACAGGTGTTTACCGATGGATTTAACATGGGGTACTCGTTGCTTGCCTTGAAAAATCCGTTTTTTACAAATGTCAAATGCGTGTCGTATTGGTCGCATTGGCGCGAAATCTGGCATTACACGTGGCCGATTATTTTCCTCACCATCGCGGGGCGAATACAGACTACGACAGAATTTTTTGCGGTCAGGCATTGGTTGACGGACACAGAATCGGGAGCTTATTATTTCATTACTCGGTTTGCAGAGATCCCAATATGCCTGTGGACAGCGACGCGAATGGTTTTTTTCCCCCTAGTGTCCGAGAAGCATGACTCAGGGCAGAACACATCAAGGATGTTCTATCAGACAGTGTTGCTCATCCTCTTGGGGGGGGGGGCTGTTATTGGGCTGTTTCATATCGTGTTCCCTTTTGTGTTATCGCTTTTGCCAATGTGGCAACGCTACATGGATTACGCGCCTTTGTTGGGAGTTGTAGGTGCCACTTGTGTTGTCCGAACGGCGTTCGCCTGTTTTATTGCGTATGAAACAGCATGTCGTCGTTTCGGGTTTGTCGTATACACAGTAGCCTTTTACCTGATTGAAGCGGTGTTGTTGTACTGTATCGGCGGAATCGGTTTTTTTGAAGGATGGTTACCGACTCATATCATTCAGTGTATCCGGGGGCTTGTGAGTCTTCGTTCCTTTTCTTGGGTTGTTCTTGTTTTTTCAGTCGTTCTTTTGTTTGTGGCATTGTCACATCAACGAGTAAGTGAAAAACGTATCGTGAAGCATGAGGGGGCTTGGGCATGACACGAGGGATAAGGCGGTTTAAGGCGCTCGGCTTTCCGTGTTGGCTGTTATGGCAGCAGAACGGTCTTCGCTTGGGGCGGTTGGGTGCCGGTATCCGAAAGCTCTTCGCAGATTATCGCGCGCTTAAACGTGGAGGCAACCAACGTTTTGAGCTGTCTCCGTGCACGTTGCTGCCGTACACAGATGACTGCGTGGAGACAACCCCCTTGGACCCAGTCTATTTTTATCAAGACACTTGGGCAGCCCGCAAGATATTCACGTCAAAGCCGACAAAGCACATTGATATCGGTTCCTCGGCAAAGACAGTCGGAATTATTTCCCAGTTCGTGCCGACAACCATGATTGATATTCGTCCGATTACCCTTAAGCTCGACGGACTGACCTTTCTAAAAGGTTCGATCTTGGCGATTCCGCTTGCAGACCAAAGCGTCGAGAGCCTGTCGTCGTTGTGTGTGATTGAGCACATTGGCTTGGGACGGTATGGCGACCCCGTGGATGCGTTCGGCAGCGAGAAGGCCGCCGCTGAATTAAAGCGAGTGTTGGCGGTCGGCGGTAATTTATATGTGTCGGTGCCGGTTGACGATCGGTGCCGTGTCTATTTCAACGCCCACCGGGCTTTTACGCGAGACGCCGTGATGGAGCTTTTTGCCGGATTGTCATTGGTGGAAGAGAAATATCAATACGGAGAAACACTCGTTGACAGGTATGAGCCGTCCCTCGGTTTTGGGACGGGGCTGTTCCATTTCAGAAGAGACGGGGGTTGAGGAAAGCCGTAATGATCATTTTTTTAAATAACGGCCGTTTGGGGAACCAGCTTTTCCATTACGCTTTCCTGTTGTCGCAAGCCCGCAAAGATGAACCAGTTCTGATGATGGGCATGGATGAGTTGGTGGAACTACTCGACATCAAGGCACCGAGTTGCCGACACGTGAGAGTTAATCTAATTATGCGTCAGATTTTAAGCCGTATCATCCTGCCGTTGCTGACGGGGGCACGGCTCGTTTCTGAAATACGGATCGCACGATCGGCAGATGGCTCACCGGAGTTGGGATTGGTGCGGACTCGAGGGGTTCTCAAAAATGTGCGGATTGTACGTGCCGATTTCTATGCCTCGGAATTCTTTTTCAATCCGGATCAAGTCAAGGCGTTCTCCATCCGGTCGGAACATATTCAGTCAGCCCGCGCTTTCATGGATGGCCTGCCCAGCGACAAGACGAAGGTCTTCATCCACGTCCGGCGTGGAGATTACTGTCATGAAGCGTTCAAAGGTATTAAAGATATCAGCCTGCCTAAGCGCTACTTTGAGAGGGCAGTGGCTGTGATTCGAAAGCATGTGGCGGATCCTTTTTTCATCATCCTGTCAGATGACAAGGCTTGGTGCGAAGACAGCTTCCGTTCCTTGTCACAATCTGTGGTTTCCGACTGTTCGATGTATACCGATTTTGCAATCATGACAATGTGCCGTGCCGGTGTCGTATCGAACAGTACGTTTTCTTGGTGGGGGGCGTATCTGATGAAAGAGCCTATCTGTGTGGTGGCACCCCGATATTGGATGGGCTGGAAACGGCAAGAAGAATATCCCGTAGGGATTCAGAGAGCTTTTTTTTCACCCGTAGATGCTTCTTGAAAGGCGGTGGGGGTACGAATGAGGAACATCCGATTAATTCTTTCTGATTATTTACGGTCATGGGTGCTGTGGCTGCATCGAAAAGCGGTTACGCGGAACCGTTTGGTTCATGTAGAACGTGTTATGCGGATGCGTAAGCGGTTGTCGTTATTCTTTAATGTGATAGATGTTTTGACCCCCCTTGACTTTGTTTATCGATCTCGTGGATATCAATTGCGTGGCGAACACTCTGAGGTGCTGTGTGCCCTCTTTGATTCGTCTGTTCAAATGGGGACATGGGCAATCGACCAAAAAGGCGCAACATTGCTTTGGGAATGGCTCGAAAAAGAACGTCCCTCGCATGTTTTTGAGTTTGGCTCCGGTGTAAGTACGCTTGTTATCGGTGCATGGATCAAGCAGTCGGGCACTCTGGGGACAAGTTGTGTGTCAATCGATCAGAACCAGCATGACGCAGAAAAAACCAATGCGTGGCTGAAGAGAGAAGGACTCTCGGATTCCGTCAATGTTTACCATGTACCGATAGACGAGTCTGGGAAGTATCAGCTTGATGAGATAAATCACATAACAAACGGTGCTAAGTTTGATTTTGTCTTTGTCGATGGTCCGGCCGGACCTGACGGCTGTCGTCGTCATACCTTGCCTGCGCTAAGGTCCCATCTGTCGGATAAGGGCGTTTGGTTTTTGCATGATGCGTTGCGGGATGGAGAACTGGATGTTGTTCAACAATGGCAGCGGGATGACATTTTTCGGACAAAAGGCATCTATATCGTGGGGCAGGGGTTGGCAATGGGCGAGTGGGGGGGCGAATAGGGTGCGTTGCCAAACGGATAGGCTTGTTTCATGATAGCCGTGTTCACCGTCGACTTCTTTAGGGTCTGTTGCATGACATTTTGGGTTCTGTTTTTTTAACGCAGAGACGCAGAGGTTTTCTGGGGGGCATTGCTCGGCTTTTTTACATCCACAGATTACAAGATTACGCAGATTTTTTGGAGGCATGGCTCGGTTTTTGGAACCACAGAGAACACAGAGGACACAGAGGTTTTTTGGAGGGCATGGCACGGGGGTTGGGAACCACGGAATACACTGAACACACGGAAAGGCATGGCACGGTTTTTCATGAAGTTTCATGTGTTTCATGGTCCGGGTTTATTTAACGCAGACGCAGAGACGCAGAGGTTTTTTGAGGCGTGTGCGTGCGCGGTCCGCGAAGACAACCCAGCGTTTGACATGATAAAAGCATCATGCTAATCTAAGGGCATGAACAGGCGAAACATAACGGTTCTGACTGCGCGCGGACAGATATCCATGCCGGCTCACTTGCGTAAAAAGGCTCGGCTTGCCGCCGGACAGCGGTTGTCTTGGCGTCAGACGGGGGATGGCGTTTTTTCTGTAACTGTCGTAAAACAACCGCAGAAAAGAGTGTCTGCGTTGGAAATGGTCGGATATGCCAAACAGTTCAACCAGCACGGCCTCCCTTTGGAAACTGACGAAGCAATGAAAATTCTGCGGGAAGGGGAGACCTGATGGCGTGGGTCGTGGACAGTTGTGTTCTGCTGGACGTCGCGCTAGGCGAGTCCGTGTGGTCTGTCCCTTCGGCTCGTCTGATCGACCGGTTTGCTGCAGATGGCCTCGTGGCGTGCCCCGTGTCTATGGTTGAGATCGCCCCCTATTTTGACGGCGATATCGGTAAAGAGCGGATGTTTCTCGATCAAATCGACATCCGTCACGATTGGGATTGGTTGCCAGAAGACACAGAAAGGGCCGCAAAAGCATGGGCGAGACAGGTCTATCTCAAGCGTGAGAAAAGGGTTAGCAAGCGCCCCGTCGCGGATATCCTGATCGGTGCCTTCGCAATGCGTGTTGGCGGATTGCTAACACGGAACGCACAACACTTCAGGTCGGCTTTTCCAGAGTTGCGGGTTGAGTCGCCAGTGTGATTGGTTATCGGTTAGTGACAGGGGTGTGCGAAGACAGTGCGTTCCTGGTGAAAAGGGCGGCTGGCGGGGGTCACATATTCGAATATGTGACACTGAGGCGACGTACGCAAGGAACAGGGGCACGGACATTCCTGTCCGTGACACGGGTTGGAAAACCCGTGCCCCTATTTCACCATACACAAACTACGCACTAAACTCGCACCATGCCCCCTGTCACTAACCGATTACGTGTGATTGAGTCGCAGGTGTTGCCATAAAGAATACGGTTTTGCTACACTCGCCGCATGACTGACTGCATTCCTGTTGTGTTGTTCACGTACAAACGGCGTGACGTTCTCGAACGGACGTTGGCCGGTCTGCGTGAGAATCATGTTCCTTTGATCATCGTGTATTCGGACGCAAATAAAAATGAGAGGGATCGGCAGGGGGTCGCGTCTGTGCGCGATCTGCTTTCGGAGATAAACTGGTGCGAGATTGAGCGGCACGACCGCACAGAGAACTGGGGGCTGGGCAGAAATATTCTGGCTGGAGTTTCGGAGGCCTTAGAACGTTTCGAATCGGTGCTTGTCTGGGAGGATGATTTGGCTTGTGTTCCTGGGACATACGACTATCTCTGTTCTGCTCTGCGGGCTTACCGAAACGAACCACAGGTTATGAGCGTGACGGGCTGGACCAATCGGCACCTGATTCCGGCGGACGTAGAGGACCATCCCTACTTTGACGGACGCGCAGAGTGCTGGGTGTGGGGCACTTGGCGCAGGGCTTGGCAGGGCATGATGGATGAGACCGCTTTGGAAAAGATGCAGCGG
>Ga0209407_1001939_pt1 | contig 20453 bp, 15 predicted proteins | sample AD_JPNHG3_MetaG_FD_184410 | JGI IMG/M metagenome (GOLD analysis project Ga0209407, IMG submission 184410) | Active sludge microbial communities of municipal wastewater-treating anaerobic digesters from Japan - AD_JPNHG3_MetaG (SPAdes) (version 2) | ecosystem: Engineered > Bioreactor > Anaerobic... | reverse complement strand
CCTCCAAAGAACTGAACGACTACATCGTCAAGTTCCTGGATCAGGTTACTGATTTTATGATCGAGAAAGGGCATGAGACCTTGCTTAAACAGTTCCAAAGCATTCTGCATGATTTGGCAGATTACCTAAGAGTGAGAAATGGTTAGCCTTCCTGCATCCTATATAAGGCCTCCCCAGCCTAAGCCTACAGATCAACCTCCCTACCCTGCATACCCTCCAAGCCAACAGCCCGACAAGGTCAGTCCTCCGACCTCCGGGTCCCCGACACACGTCCCCCTGGGCGTCGGGGGGTTATCCGGTTATGCCTAAGAAGTTCATTCAGCGGCATAACAAGGCTCTGGCGGAGATCGCTTCAAAAACGATCTCCGTCTTGCCTTTTATAGACGATAATCCTGAAGCCAAGACCGACAGGATAAGGCGTACTACCGGAGAGGGCTGGGATGCCTTCTCGTTCTTCTGCCATACCTATTTCCCGCATATCTTCCCTCTACCTTTTTGCCCAGCGCACGAGACTATGTTCGATGAAACTGATAATGACTCAGGCATCATCGCCATTACCGGTTTTCGGGGGCTGGGCAAAACGGTTCTCATGGGAGTGGTCTATCCGATCTGGATGATCATCAAAGGTGAACGCTATGTGATCCATACCGCCGCAGACATAGATTTGGCTCAGGAAAGGACAGCGTTTACACTTCATGAACTGCAGAACAACAAGCGGCTCACTATGGACTATCCGGAGCTGCAGCCTATGGATGCCTTTGATCTGGACTTCTATCTCAAGAATAAAGCCAGGATCAGAGCCAGAAGCATCAAACAATCTCACCGGGGAACTATCAATCCCAAGACTGCCAAGCGGCCCGGACTGATCGTCTGTGATGATATTGATAAAGAAGAGAACATGGGCAACCAGTCCATTGGTAAAAGACGCATGGAGAAGATCACCCAGGAGCTTGCCGGAGCACTTTCACCTGAGGGGAATGGCAAGATCATCTGGCTCGGTAACCTGGTGCATCCCAACTATGCTATCTGCCAGTTTCAAGAGCTCATATTAAGCGAAATGCGAGCCGATAATCCCGATTTTGACTTGGGATACCAGTCGGTTCTCAAAACGCACCAAAAAGCGATTTTGCGCTTCTCTCTCGAAGATCAGCATGGTAAGTCCACCTGGGAAGAGCAGTATCCTACTACCACTCTGCCAAACTTACGTGCTAAATTCGGGATGACAGGTTATCAAAGGGAGATGCTTGGTCAGCCGGTAATCGAAGGAAACATCTTCAAGAACCACTGGTTCACCAAGTATCACACCTTACCAGAACCATCGAGAATGAAGCGTGTCTGGCTCTATGCTGATCCTGCCTGGGGAGAGAAGGGCTGTTTCAAAGCCATCATCTCCACTGGCTATGATGGTAACAGGTTCTACGTAATCCATGTCTGGATACGGCAGACTGAGAACACCAAGTTCTTCAGATACTACTATGATGCCTATCAAGAGCTTGATCGAATCTACAGAGTAAAAGCCAGAGCAGCCTGTGAAACCACTTACGGACAATCTCGCATCCTGGCTGACTTCGACAGGTGGGCTACAGATAATCATCTGCCACCAATATCGCACAGAATCAAGCGTATCGATAACAAGGACAACAAGAACCTCCGCATAGAGAGAACTGAGACCATCATCGAGACAGCCAAAGTGCTTTTTCCGGAGGGACAGGATACTCCCACTCTCATCAGCCAATTCCTCACCTATCCTGATGGTTACATCGATGGCTGTGATGCTCTGGCAGGATGCTTGGAACGCTTTTCCGAATACGATATCGGCAGGAATAGGGTCAAGGTTAGGAGGTTCAGTTTTTGATGATATTGACAGAAAGAAGAAACTCAGAAAGCTGACTTGTGGAGGTAGTTATGAGAAAAGAGCTGCGCAAAGAAGACGCACTTAGATTTTACGCCCTGATGACCATGGGAGGATATCTAAGTATAGATGCGTGCATTAATACGGCTTATCGTGATTTCTGTAGAACCATGCATGGTATTATGAGCAATAATCGCAACGAAGCTATGAGATCAGAAGCCTCGGAAATCATCAGACGAATGATAGGAAAGGTGTTGAAGGCCAGCTTGACCCAAGCCGAGTTCGATAAACTGCATGGCTCAGCATGCAAAGCGATCAAGAAAGTATATTCGGAGAACCAAACGGCATTCTTCATCGGTCAAGCACAGAAATGGATAAACATGAGCTTCAAGTATGTCTATTTGCTCTATTTAGCTGACCTTCTTGATGTCAGCAAAACCGGCATTGATATCCTAAAACACAACTATAGGCATTTCCATTTACCCATCGATAACATTGTGCTTCAAAACCAAACGGTGAAGCGCCTATTCTCCGAGCACATCGGTAGTGTTGCATGGAGCAGGATTGATGATTACTCTATGTATCTTGCTTTCCAAAAGAGCTTACAGGAAGCAGTTAAGATGCCACTCATAGTCTTTGAAGGACAGATCTGGAAGTAACATCCGAGATGAACTTTTACGATAAGCTCATGCTTGAGTACTACCGGGTCCTCAACAATGCCTGGAAGACCGAGATCAAGGATGCTGCCAAGCTTGCCATCCAGATGCTGAGTGACATGCCCAAAGCAGAGAAACTCAATCAGAACTCAATAGATAAGCTTATGGGCATCATCAATACCCAGTTGGGAGATGACTTCGCAGCCCTAGTCAATGAGCCCACCAAAGCGATAATAGACCGCTGTGTGCGGCTCGGATTGAAAGATGTCCAAGTCCAAGCCCCAATCAAGACCAGCATAGGGCTCTGGGGTATTGATGATCAGCACTTATCATCCACCATCCAGAAACAGCAGTTATTCTGGATCGGAAACCACTTTGAAGCAGATATCCGGCAAAACATCGCAGACACCCTCACCAAAGCCATTGAGCAGGGTTATACCAAAGAGATGTTGGCAGATACTCTTAAAGATCAGTTCAATGACCTCGCCAACCGCTCATCCCACTACTGGCAGGGATTGGCAGAGCATACTGCTCTCAGAATAAGAGAGTTCGGAAGGCTTCAGGGCTACAAGAAAGCCAAAGCGAGATACTACAAGCTGGTGGTTATCCTGGATGACCGTACCAGTGACATCTGCCGGGCACTGGCTGCCCAAGATAAGATCTACCCTCTAAACGATGCCTTGGAAGTAATGGACAACCTGATGGCTCTGGATACAAAGTCCAATAGCCTGGATGATGCCCGGGAATACATCAAAGCTCTGGCACCATGGATCAAGGGCGATCAGATCGAATACGACTCAGAGATGAACCCGGTAGGCGTATCCGGAGCGCATACTCCGTTTCCGCCCTTTCATTGGAAGTGCAGGACAAGTACCGAGCTGATAATTACTTAGTCTATAACTTGGAGATAAGGAAAACTATTCCAAAGGAATTTATCAGAGTCAGTATCATATTCAGCATAAAGTATAGTGTGGAGATCTTAAGTCTCTTTCCCGTACTCTTTGAAAAATCACTCTGGTAAAGACCAATTTTACTTAATTCATCACTCAGGCTACTCAATTTTTGCTCAGTATCATGAATGCGTTTCTCATGAACCTTACAAGCTTCAGAAATCTTACCAATTTCGAGTTGTAAGCTGTTCAACCTTTTGTCTTGATTATCATCTAGCTTGTTCTTTTTCTCAAGATGCTTTTCAATTGATTGAATAGTCTTGTTTTGTTCTTCGTCAATCCTAGCTTTTTCAATTAAATGTCTTTGCACTTCGGATAAAGAAGATTCTACCAACTCAAACTTATCCCTATAAACTTTGGTTGTTGTCAGGGCTTCATCCAAAAAACTAACAGCTAAGTCAATATATGATTTACCAGCGTCATCAATATCATCCCTCTGCTTAAGTAATCCATCTCTTAATGCCATTAGAGTAGATAGGTTACCAATTTGGCAGAAAATCACTCCTTTTATCAATTCCAAAAAGCCCGATATTGTATCTCCTTGTTTGATCATTGCCTGTGCAAGATCTCGAGTATTATTACTGAAAACTCTTTGGAATATATTCCTGTTTTGAATATCCTCAATTTCCTTTTTACTTTGGGATAATGCTTCTGCAAGCTCCTTTATCTCACTTGCTAATTGTGATGGTGGAACATTCATTAAATCACTTGATTCTTGTTTGATAATGTCTGACATTAATCCTCCAAATTCTTTTTTTGTTCGCTAAATTTATTGAGTTTCTCTTTGCATGTTGCCATTTGATTTTCTCTTAATGTGCGGCTCGATTCAATTTTATCTTCCAACTGCAACATCCCATTTACTACATACCTATTAATGTCATATGTATAAACAAGTGCTTTTTCTGTTATTAGCATAGTCTCTAATAACTCTAGCTTGTTTTTGTGTATTTGAAGACCAGCCTTAATTTTAGCTTTGTTTTTCATATCTGCTTCGCTCACTATTGCCTTTATTGCTAAAGTAAGAATTCTTACTATCTGTCCATAGTTTAGTAGTAGTGGATTCTGAGTAGTTACAACCTTGCCAACATTAAAGAGTAAACTAACAGAATGGCCGATTAACTTCATCTTTGTTAGTTTCTCAACACGCATACTATTGGCAATATCCTCATGGCGGTACTTGATTTTCAAGTACAACCATGGAATGATCTCATTTATTGCAATGCTAAACGCTTGACCAGAAAGCATTCTAAGATTTACTTCTTTATCGTTAGTGATTTCATCTAGCCATTCAGGCATACTGTTGTTGTTCAATTCTGCAATCAATGTTGAGCCTGGAATGGGAAGTGATCTCGCTGTCCAGAAGTCCTTGTATAAATGTAACACTAAGACAATTATAGCTTTCCAAACAGCATCTGGATCAACGTAGCCTTCAGGAGCTTGGGCTAATTCTAGCATTCCACCAGATCCGTTTATCCCCACAGGTCCTGTTCCGGTTAGAATCAGTTTTATGCCCTGAATGAACCTGAGTAAATCATGCCCATATGAGTATAGCCTGTGATCCCCAAGAGGAGCTCCGGGAATGTGTTTATCTATAGGATTGTTATTCAAATCAAATGATTTCAAAGGATTCTTTATCTTTCGCCCTAAGAACGATATATCCTTTATTTTCGGCTCTTCATAACCGCCGGGTTTACCGATAAGTATATCAGCCACTCCTCCAATCACTCCAGTAAGAAAGACGCATAACAAATCATTATGATCCCACTTTAATGACTCGATGCAAATGCTATCTATGCTTTCCGTTAGCTCTTCAATTTGATGTCTGATCTCGGGTAGATTCATCGAATCGATATCACTAAAATTCGGTATAGTAATAATCTTATCACTCTTCATATAAAGACTCCCCAGAATTTGTCACTCATTCTCTTCCATGCAAATGAGTTCAGCCTGTTCAAGCACCAGTTCTGTAGCTTTAGCTTGTTTGTCCGGTGGGTATCCGTATTTGCGTAAAATCCGCTTTACGATTACTCGCATCTCTGCCCTCACATTCTCACGGATAGCCCAATCTATTTTGACATTATTCCTAACTGATTTTGCGATTTCCTGAGCGATCATCCGAAGCTGATCATCCCCCAATACGGCCACCGCGCTATCATTTACACCCAAGGCATCGTAAAATGCTATCTCATCTTCAGATAATCCTAAGGCATCCCCCCTGTTAGTTGCTTTCCGCATCTCTTTTGCTATCTTTATCAACTCATCAATAACCTGGATCGTCTCGATAGCTCTGCTATGATACTTAGCTATAGCATTCTCTAACAGCTCTGTGAAGGACCGAGCCATCACAACATTCTTGCGGGCACGTATCTTGATTTCGCCATCAAGAAGTTTCTTCAGAAGCTCAACTGCTAGGTTCTTATGCTCCATGCCTCTAATATCATCCAGGAATTCATCCGATAGGATCGAAATATCTGGCTTTTTAATGCCTGCAGCTGAGAAGATATCTATCACTTCGTCAGTTACTACTGCCTTAGAAATGATCTGCCTGATTACATGCTCGATCTCATCCTGTGATCGCTGTTTATCTGGCAGACTTTTAACAAGTGCAGCTTTCACAGCTTGAAAAAATGCCACATCATCGCTAATCTCGAGGGCTTTCTCATGAGGCACTGATAGGGCATAAGCCTTGGTGAGCTCAATAACTGCCCTCACGAACCGATTCTTTCCATCATCAAGAGAAAGTATGAATTCCTGTGCTCTGGGCAGTAAAGACAGCCTGTCTTGAGCATTACCTGTGATCCAATGATCTCTATTAAAGCCATAAAACATATCACAGCACACTTCATACTTCGCCAACATTAGGGCTACCGCTTCGTTCTGATCAATGGCTGTTTGACCCTTGCCACCACTTTCGGTATAGTTGGAGAGTGCCTGTTTTAGCTGCTCTGCAAGCCCTATATAATCAACAATCAAGCCACCCGGTTTGTCCTTATAAACCCTGTTGACTCTGGCGATAGCTTGCATCAGCCCATGGCCTCTCATGGGTTTGTCAATATACATTGTATGCAAACAGGGAACATCAAAGCCGGTAAGCCACATATCTCTAACAATGGCGATCTGAAAATGATCTCCCGGGTCCTTGAATCTTTTTCCCAGCTCTTCCCTTTTAGTTTTATTCCTGATGTGCTGTTGCCACTCCACAGGATCACTAGCAGAGCCAGTCATGACGATTTTTATCTTCCCCTTGCCATCTTCATCATTGTGCCAGTCAGGTCTCAAATCAATGATAGCATTGTAGAGTTCTACACATATACGCCGGCTCATACAAACGACCATAGCCTTACCATCGATTGCATCTATCCGGTTTTCATAATGCTTTACCAAGTCTTCTGCAACTTTCTTGAGACGCTGTTCCGAACCTACCAAAGACTCCAGAGTAGCCCATTTAGTTTTAAGCTTCTCTCTACTCTCCACTTCTTCATTTTCTGTTACTTCTTCAAATTCAATATCAATTTTAGGTTTTTGCGTTTCGTCCAATTCCAGCATTGCTAATCTGCTCTCGTAATAAATAGGGACGGTTGCACCATCTTGGACGGCCTGTTCAATATCATAAATGCTGATATAATCCCCGAAAACAGCCCTTGTGTTTGCATCGGTCAATTCAATTGGGGTCCCTGTAAAACCTATAAAAGAAGCGTTGGGCAAGGCATCCCGCATGTGCCTGGCAAAGCCATCAATGAAATCATATTGGCTGCGATGGGCTTCATCAGCAATCAAGATTACATTTCTTCTGTCAGATAGCAAAGGATGGGCACGTTCCGATTCCGTAGGAAAGAACTTCTGCACAGTTGTAAATATCACCCCTCCGGATGCAGTTGTTAGCAACTCTCTTAGGTGATCTCGACTCTGGGCATGAATTGGCTGTTGCCTGAGTAATTCATGACAGCGGGAAAAAGTTCCAAATAGCTGATCATCTAAATCATTGCGGTCTGTTAAAACTACGATAGTTGGGTTCTGTAACTCCTGGTGCAATACTACTCTTCCCGTAAAGAAAGCCATAGTTAAGCTCTTACCAGAACCCTGTGTGTGCCATACAACACCAATGCGTTTATCTCCCTCAGGTCCCGCAGCCCTAACTGTTGATTGGATTGCGTGTCTCACTGCGTGAAACTGATGATATCCTGCCATTTTCTTGATCAGAGTTCCCCCACCGATGTCTTCAAAAACAATGTAGTACCTGATGAGATCGAGGAATCTTTGTTTATTGAACACTCCCTCCAGCACAACCTGCAGTTGAGTAAGGTGTTTATCATCCAATCCTTCACCCTCAATAGTTCTCCAGGGCATAAACCATTCTTTGCTGGCGGTAATGGTGCCTACTCTGGCATGTAAACCATCTGAAACCATTAGAACAGCATTGTAGCTGAATAGAGAAGGAATCTGCTCTTTGTATGTCTGGAGCTGATTGTAGGCAGTCCAAATCGTGGCTTTGTCATCTGCAGCATTCTTAAGTTCTATCACCACTAGCGGTAGACCATTAACAAACAGAACAATATCAGGCCTTCTCTCATTTTTGTTTTCTATAACCGTGAACTGGTTTACTGCCAGGAAGTCGTTGTTGTCCGGATTGTCAAAATCTATTACTTGTACATAATCTCCAGCAATACTGCCATCCTCTCTGGGATACTCAACCGGAACACCCTCGATCAAATACTTGTGGAAAGTATGGTTATTGGTGATCAAAGACGGTGAATCAAGCTTGGTCAGCTTTCGCAGGGCTTCTTCAATTGCATCAGTAGACACTTTAGGATTGAGGATTAACAGAGATTGCTGCAGTCGTTCAATCAATACTACTTGTTCGTAGTTTTCTCGCTCAGAGAATGCCCCATCAGGTGCTATATCCAGACCGAAAGCACTTGTATAGTTTATACTCTCCAACCAAGCTAATGCGGCTTGTTCAATAACAGATTCTGTGAAGGGTTTATTCATCGCTGTTACTTCCCTGAGCTTTAATATCAGTGGGATTCTCTTCAGGTAACTTATCTGACTCATAACTACTTAAGAGTTCTTGATATGCTACACGATCAATGTTAAATAGTACTTCGCTTGGCTTATACTCAAAATCGAAAATCCTAACAGCATCATTTTGCTCATCTATCCAATCATTTAAAACATTATTAACTCCATAGAGTAATCTTGTTTTTGTATATCTATCGGGATATGCCTTATGCATTCGAAACAAGTAGTTTACGATGACATCTGCAGAACGTGCGACCATAAGTGCATGATCAGTCTCGAGCTGACTAAAATATGCATCTCTACCATGAGATGCTTCTCCAAATAAATTTCGTAATTCGCATATACCTTGAACTGAAGTTAGCAGTCCATTAATTGTATGTTTTATGGCTTCTTTAGCCTTCGTTGGCTCATCAATATCTTCAGGAATAACACTCACTAGATCAAGAGTAGATTTTATCAATGTGGGCAATTCTTCTTTACCGTTGTATTCATGCCCTCTATCAACAATAATTGTCTTACAAGCTGATTCTATGAGGGTTCTGGATAAGTCAAAAGCAAGACCATGATTATACATTACAGCGTTTTCAAGTGCATCTATAATTCGTTCAAAATATTGTGCTCCTGAAGGCATTACCTCTCGAGCTCCAACTAAACGGAATGTTTGAATATCTTTTTCCATAGTAGTTAACCACACCGCTTAATGATGGCTTCTGAATCTGATACCTGCAACCTACCAGATACCAACTGAGGTAATAATAAATCCCTTATATTTGCAAGATATCGATTTTCCAACAAGCATGCTATTATCCTCTCAAATATCGGATCAATTATTTGATTTGCTTTCTCGAAAAGCTCTGAAGACGGGATAAGTACTTTGGCATCTTTTAAGTGATGGCGTTGAATATGCCCCATTGTAGTAGCTTTTCCGGCAGCAATATGTCTAAACTCTGGTAAGTGGTAATGAATCCAGAAGTAAAGAAACCACTTAGGATACTCTTGGGAAGTTACTTTGAAAAGATGTTGATTTAAAGCTCCTCTTCCACCTGTCCATAATACACATTCAAGAGACCCAGACCATGAAAACAAAATGTCACCATCTTTGACAATATACTCTTCACTAATACTTGAACTTACTTTATCGGCATTCCTAGTATCATTAGTTCTCAGTTGGGCGATTTTTATCGCTGGCAACCATTCATCTTCTGTTGCGGGATATTTTTGCAATGCAAGGCCATTCAAGAACTCTCCTAAAGAATCTAATTCACCTAATCTCCACCCTTTTGGGATCTGACCTTTATCTGTATCGACAAAGGAGTCGGGAAACAGGGTTGCAATCTCTGGTTTCATTCCTTGAGGTTGCTTTCTCGCAGCTTTGGCATGAACAGGATCAAAATCAACAAACCAGCTTTTGAATATTGCGTGGGCAGTGTCCTCCAAGGTCTTGCACATCTGGCGATTAAGTTCGATTTTATCGTCCAAAGTACCAAGGATATGTGATATTGCATGTCTAATATCCTTATCAAATAAAGGTATTTTTCGTAAATGAGCTGTATCGCGGTTCAGCCCTGGGACGGCACTATCCGAATTCATGTTCTCTAAGCCGAGAGTCCTTAATAGATAGTATGTGAATCTTGCATCTTGTGGCTCAGAATACTCAACAAAAAACGTAGTATCAATAGGCCAACAGGGGATTGGCGAGTAGTGAACGGCTCCAACTGTGCCCTTACGACCAATTACGACTGTGGGTCCTTTAGTATAAGGTACATCATGCCATCCAACTATACCGTTGGAACCATAAACTGGTATTGAACCTAAGCTGTTTCTTGATCCAGCTGGAAGCCCTTTCCCGTATATAAAAGGGCAGAAAGCTCCCACTGTTGTCTCATTCCCCATATCCAATATCCTTCAAGTTTTCCCAGATAATCTGATTGAGTTTATCGCTCTTTTCCATTTGCTCTTTCAAAGTAGCCGTCAACTTAGCCATCTTCTCTTCAAAGGGCTCGTCGTCATCTTCAACATCTGCTGCTCCGACATATCTCCCAGGCGTAAGGATATGATTATGTGTCCTTATCTCTTCAATGGTAGAACTTTTACAGAAACCGGGAATATCCTTATACGTTCCTGATCTGGAATCACCTCGCCAGGAATGATAAGTATTAGCAATTCTTCCAATATCTTCATCAGTTAATTCCCGATGCACCCGATCAACCATTATTCCCAGCTTTCTGGCATCAATGAAGAGGGTTTGTCCTCTGCGGTCTCGGAATTTTCCATTGTTTTTATTGCGGGTTATAAACCAGAGGCACACTGGTATCTGAGTGGAGTAAAAAAGTTGCCCTGGTAAAGCCACCATGCAATCTACCAGATCGGCTTCAATGATATTCTTCCTGATTTCAAGCTCTACAAGAGTGGTTGTTGACATAGAACCATTAGCGAGAACGAATCCAGCCATACCCGTAGGGGCTAAGTGATGAATAAAGTGCTGCACCCAGGCAAAGTTTGCATTCGATGGAGGTGGTGTTCCGTATTTCCAACGCTTATCATCTTTTAGCAGGTCACCTCTCCAGTCTGAATCGTTGAAGGGAGGATTTGCCAATACAAAGTCTGCCTTGAGGTCGGGATGCAAGTCTTTATGAAAACTGTCTGCGTGTTCTTTACCGAGATTACCGTCTATGCCTCTGATAGCCAGATTCATCTTTGCCAGTCTCCATGTAGTGTGGTTTGATTCCTGACCGTAAATACTGATGTCTCCTATCTTACCGCCATGGGCTTCCACAAACTTTTCTGATTGAACAAACATTCCACCTGAACCACAAGCAGGATCAAAAATCCTGCCTTTATACGGAGTAAGCATCTCCACAAGCAGACGCACAATACACTGAGGAGTATAAAATTGTCCACCACGCTTACCCTCAGCACTGGCAAATTGTGAAAGGAAATATTCATATACTCTGCCCAGGATGTCCTTTGATCTATTTTCCTTATCTCCCAAGCCAATATTGCTTACCAGATCAATAAGTTGACCTAGCCTTTGTTTATCCAACCTTGGATGGGCGTAGTCTTTGGGTAGAACGCCTTTCAAAGAAGGGTTCTCCTTCTCAATTGAGATCATTGCATCATCAATCAGTTTGCCTATAGTTGGTTGCTTTGCATTGGCTTTGAACACCGACCAACGGGCTTCTTGAGGTACCCAGAAGACGTTCTTTGCAAGGTATTCATCCGGGTCCTCTGGATCAGCACCATTAGCCCTCTCGTTATCCAGTTTCTTGTATTGCTCCTCAAACGCATCAGATATGTATTTAAGAAAGAGCAATCCCAGTACGATATGCTTGTATTCTGCTGCATCCATATTGCTGCGCAGAGCATCTGCCGTTTGCCACAGCTCTTTTTCGAAACCTATGTTTGCTCCATTAGCCATCACAAAATCTCCATGTTTTATCTAGTAATCGAGAACTACTTAGAGCTTCTCTTTTTAGTTCGGTTCACGCTGGCTTCAATTTTAACAACTGAAGCCGCATCATAACCAACCGCCTGCAGAGCTCTTTTTATGTGCGTGATTATTGTATTGGCTGCACCATGTGCCTCAGCGAAGAACCCTCCCTCAAGCTCGAATTGCTCGTAGAAGTCCTTTCTGTTGTCTGAAATGCACATAGTTTTAGGCAGTGACGAATTTCTTAATTCGCTCAGGAATCTGGAGTAGATCACTTTCTTAGCTTCCCACCAATACTTTACCGGATACCACTGATCAATTTCTGTGAAGGGTTTATTCATCGCTGTTACTTCCCTGAGCTTTAATATCAGTGGGATTCTCTTCAGGTAACTTATCTGACTCATAACTACTTAAGAGTTCTTGATATGCTACACGATCAATGTTAAATAGTACTTCGCTTGGCTTATACTCAAAATCGAAAATCCTAACAGCATCATTTTGCTCATCTATCCAATCATTTAAAACATTATTAACTCCATAGAGTAATCTTGTTTTTGTATATCTATCGGGATATGCCTTATGCATTCGAAACAAGTAGTTTACGATGACATCTGCAGAACGTGCGACCATAAGTGCATGATCAGTCTCGAGCTGACTAAAATATGCATCTCTACCATGAGATGCTTCTCCAAATAAATTTCGTAATTCGCATATACCTTGAACTGAAGTTAGCAGTCCATTAATTGTATGTTTTATGGCTTCTTTAGCCTTCGTTGGCTCATCAATATCTTCAGGAATAACACTCACTAGATCAAGAGTAGATTTTATCAATGTGGGCAATTCTTCTTTACCGTTGTATTCATGCCCTCTATCAACAATAATTGTCTTACAAGCTGATTCTATGAGGGTTCTGGATAAGTCAAAAGCAAGACCATGATTATACATTACAGCGTTTTCAAGTGCATCTATAATTCGTTCAAAATATTGTGCTCCTGAAGGCATTACCTCTCGAGCTCCAACTAAACGGAATGTTTGAATATCTTTTTCCATAGTAGTTAACCACACCGCTTAATGATGGCTTCTGAATCTGATACCTGCAACCTACCAGATACCAACTGAGGTAATAATAAATCCCTTATATTTGCAAGATATCGATTTTCCAACAAGCATGCTATTATCCTCTCAAATATCGGATCAATTATTTGATTTGCTTTCTCGAAAAGCTCTGAAGACGGGATAAGTACTTTGGCATCTTTTAAGTGATGGCGTTGAATATGCCCCATTGTAGTAGCTTTTCCGGCAGCAATATGTCTAAACTCTGGTAAGTGGTAATGAATCCAGAAGTAAAGAAACCACTTAGGATACTCTTGGGAAGTTACTTTGAAAAGATGTTGATTTAAAGCTCCTCTTCCACCTGTCCATAATACACATTCAAGAGACCCAGACCATGAAAACAAAATGTCACCATCTTTGACAATATACTCTTCACTAATACTTGAACTTACTTTATCGGCATTCCTAGTATCATTAGTTCTCAGTTGGGCGATTTTTATCGCTGGCAACCATTCATCTTCTGTTGCGGGATATTTTTGCAATGCAAGGCCATTCAAGAACTCTCCTAAAGAATCTAATTCACCTAATCTCCACCCTTTTGGGATCTGACCTTTATCTGTATCGACAAAGGAGTCGGGAAACAGGGTTGCAATCTCTGGTTTCATTCCTTGAGGTTGCTTTCTCGCAGCTTTGGCATGAACAGGATCAAAATCAACAAACCAGCTTTTGAATATTGCGTGGGCAGTGTCCTCCAAGGTCTTGCACATCTGGCGATTAAGTTCGATTTTATCGTCCAAAGTACCAAGGATATGTGATATTGCATGTCTAATATCCTTATCAAATAAAGGTATTTTTCGTAAATGAGCTGTATCGCGGTTCAGCCCTGGGACGGCACTATCCGAATTCATGTTCTCTAAGCCGAGAGTCCTTAATAGATAGTATGTGAATCTTGCATCTTGTGGCTCAGAATACTCAACAAAAAACGTAGTATCAATAGGCCAACAGGGGATTGGCGAGTAGTGAACGGCTCCAACTGTGCCCTTACGACCAATTACGACTGTGGGTCCTTTAGTATAAGGTACATCATGCCATCCAACTATACCGTTGGAACCATAAACTGGTATTGAACCTAAGCTGTTTCTTGATCCAGCTGGAAGCCCTTTCCCGTATATAAAAGGGCAGAAAGCTCCCACTGTTGTCTCATTCCCCATATCCAATATCCTTCAAGTTTTCCCAGATAATCTGATTGAGTTTATCGCTCTTTTCCATTTGCTCTTTCAAAGTAGCCGTCAACTTAGCCATCTTCTCTTCAAAGGGCTCGTCGTCATCTTCAACATCTGCTGCTCCGACATATCTCCCAGGCGTAAGGATATGATTATGTGTCCTTATCTCTTCAATGGTAGAACTTTTACAGAAACCGGGAATATCCTTATACGTTCCTGATCTGGAATCACCTCGCCAGGAATGATAAGTATTAGCAATTCTTCCAATATCTTCATCAGTTAATTCCCGATGCACCCGATCAACCATTATTCCCAGCTTTCTGGCATCAATGAAGAGGGTTTGTCCTCTGCGGTCTCGGAATTTTCCATTGTTTTTATTGCGGGTTATAAACCAGAGGCACACTGGTATCTGAGTGGAGTAAAAAAGTTGCCCTGGTAAAGCCACCATGCAATCTACCAGATCGGCTTCAATGATATTCTTCCTGATTTCAAGCTCTACAAGAGTGGTTGTTGACATAGAACCATTAGCGAGAACGAATCCAGCCATACCCGTAGGGGCTAAGTGATGAATAAAGTGCTGCACCCAGGCAAAGTTTGCATTCGATGGAGGTGGTGTTCCGTATTTCCAACGCTTATCATCTTTTAGCAGGTCACCTCTCCAGTCTGAATCGTTGAAGGGAGGATTTGCCAATACAAAGTCTGCCTTGAGGTCGGGATGCAAGTCTTTATGAAAACTGTCTGCGTGTTCTTTACCGAGATTACCGTCTATGCCTCTGATAGCCAGATTCATCTTTGCCAGTCTCCATGTAGTGTGGTTTGATTCCTGACCGTAAATACTGATGTCTCCTATCTTACCGCCATGGGCTTCCACAAACTTTTCTGATTGAACAAACATTCCACCTGAACCACAAGCAGGATCAAAAATCCTGCCTTTATACGGAGTAAGCATCTCCACAAGCAGACGCACAATACACTGAGGAGTATAAAATTGTCCACCACGCTTACCCTCAGCACTGGCAAATTGTGAAAGGAAATATTCATATACTCTGCCCAGGATGTCCTTTGATCTATTTTCCTTATCTCCCAAGCCAATATTGCTTACCAGATCAATAAGTTGACCTAGCCTTTGTTTATCCAACCTTGGATGGGCGTAGTCTTTGGGTAGAACGCCTTTCAAAGAAGGGTTCTCCTTCTCAATTGAGATCATTGCATCATCAATCAGTTTGCCTATAGTTGGTTGCTTTGCATTGGCTTTGAACACCGACCAACGGGCTTCTTGAGGTACCCAGAAGACGTTCTTTGCAAGGTATTCATCCGGGTCCTCTGGATCAGCACCATTAGCCCTCTCGTTATCCAGTTTCTTGTATTGCTCCTCAAACGCATCAGATATGTATTTAAGAAAGAGCAATCCCAGTACGATATGCTTGTATTCTGCTGCATCCATATTGCTGCGCAGAGCATCTGCCGTTTGCCACAGCTCTTTTTCGAAACCTATGTTTGCTCCATTAGCCATCACAAAATCTCCATGTTTTATCTAGTAATCGAGAACTACTTAGAGCTTCTCTTTTTAGTTCGGTTCACGCTGGCTTCAATTTTAACAACTGAAGCCGCATCATAACCAACCGCCTGCAGAGCTCTTTTTATGTGCGTGATTATTGTATTGGCTGCACCATGTGCCTCAGCGAAGAACCCTCCCTCAAGCTCGAATTGCTCGTAGAAGTCCTTTCTGTTGTCTGAAATGCACATAGTTTTAGGCAGTGACGAATTTCTTAATTCGCTCAGGAATCTGGAGTAGATCACTTTCTTAGCTTCCCACCAATACTTTACCGGATACCACTGATCAATCACATAGATGCGGTTGATCTTTCGATATGTGTAGTCATCATCTAAGGGACCAATAACCCACTCGGATGATGTACCTGAAGCCGGAGGATTCTCGACAGTTTCCGGGCTATTTTCGGGTTTTATGGGTGATTTGTAATCCCACAGCCTTTGAACTTCCTCTGTACTGAATTCATGGCCCCGTTCCCGGAGAATGAGCTGAACTATCTGGTATTTGTTCAACTCGGGATGCTCGTCACTTCTTTGGTTGGCTTCCCTTTTAGCGCGTTCGACCTCACGCGACAATTTGAGGTCAGACAACATTCTTGCGGCACTATTTACAGCGTCACGGGCAAATCGATCCTTGGATAGGATATCCTGAAAGATCTTGGCTATGTATTCCACATCATCCTCAAGCAAGTTAAAGGAACAAAAAAGCTTCTGACTAAAAGTGCCTGTAGCTGACGATAGATAGAAGCGCCAAGTTATTCCATCGGTGAGAACAGTGATCGACGCAGTGTTATAATAATTATACTCTTGAAGCTGTTCTTCTGAACTCTCGATATTACCCTTGAGTTTGCCTACTGCTTTTAGCTCGAAAAAAACATCAGGGGTCCTGTCTTTCAGATTAATATGAAACAGGGCAACGTCGACGCTGCCTTCCCTATTTTTCATCTTTATGGGTAACTCAGTGTAGAATTCTAGGGGATTCCATACATCCCAACCCAAAACTTGGCAGATTCGAGCTACAATCCCGATACGGACGTGTTCTTCCTTTTCAAAGGAACCACTTTCCAGCTTTGCTCTAAGGTCTTCAATGATCTTTTTCACCTATCCCTCACTATCAGATCGGATTTTTTCAACTATTTATCATTGGCTATAACTGTCAATCCTAAAATCATTGGCATCCTCGCCCATCCTGATTTGTCAGCATACAGGGTAGTGCTTTCCTGGCTCCGGATCAATGATCACATCTGGAACAAGGAGATAGCATGACCGAAGCATTGATGAACCGGATCAAAGCTCAGTTAGTCAGACATGAAGGTCTTAGACTGAAACCATACCGCTGTACTGCTGACAAGCTGACTATCGGTATCGGTCGTAATCTTGATGACTGTGGTATCTCCCAGACCGAAGCCTATGTACTCTTGGAGAACGATATCCAGAACTGCGAGAGACAGCTTTTGGATGAGATTCCTGAGATTTACAATTCTTTGGATGAAGTCCGCAAGTCGGTGCTGCTCAATATGTGCTTCAACCTGGGTATCAAGGGACTCCTGGAGTTCAAGAACACTTTGGCATTTATCGATGCCGGTGACTGGGAGCGAGCTGCTAATGGTATGCTTGCTTCCAAGTGGGCGAAGCAGGTTGGCCGCAGGGCGATTGAGCTATCTGAGCTGATGAGGAAAGGCCAGTGATTCCCATTCCGGTCGAGACCGATGTTATGCTCGCCATCCTCAACCTGCCCAAGGAGATGTCCAACAATGGCATCTTCAAGGAGCATCAGGGCCTTGTTCTGGAGATGATCCACTCACTGGTTCTGCAGGAGCATTATGACCGGGCAACTCACGATGACCTGCCAGAAGAAGAGCCTTTTCTAGTTTCTTTTCGTTTTGGGTTCTGTTTCCTGATGCTGCACAGTACTTGTGAGTTCCTTAATTTGAAGACGCTAGGCGAGGGGATAGTCAAGACCGTAGGCTTAGACCAGTCCGCTACCGAACTGCTCACAGGGAGCGAAATTGATGCCTTTAAAGCTAATCTTGAACTGAGAGCACTGACCATCCTGCAAGCCTATCTCAATTCAGCCGGACTGGATCGCATGAACGAACTCAAGCCCAGACAAGCTCGCCTGATCCGGGTGGGAGTGATCTGATGCCTGATAGCTATATAAGTCCCGATGAGCTGATGATCGAAATCTACCGGGCAATCTATTCTGCCTTGGAGAGTCGCTTGCACCTGATCGGTTCCGTGATCGATGCTGAGTCTCGCAAGGAGATACTGGCACAGCAGATATACGACAAGGGCGACTTCTATGGCAATACCGGCTATCTGCTCCAAACCACCGATACAGCCATGATCCTGAGAGTTGGCTCGAACGTGAAACACGAACCTTTCGTTTTGGGCGGTAAAGTGCCTTCCTGGACTCCGATCGCTCCCCTAATCGCTTGGGTCGAACGCAAGCACCTGTCTTGGACTGATAAAGAGACAGGGAAAGCTCTGACCGTAGCCGAGATCGCTTATCTCATCCGGGGCAAGATCAAGAGGGAAGGCATCGCTGCCCGTAATGTATTCGCTACTGTCATAGCTAACCGGGAGCAATGGATCTATCAGCAGTTGAACGATATCGAGGTAAGCCTGTGACCGCAGTTGAGAAATACCAAGCTGAACGCAGCCGCATCTCGGAAGCATTGAAACTGGCAGGTGTTGCTGAGATACTCTACAACAAAGACAACATTCCCAAAAACCTACCCTGCGCTATCTTGATCCTCGATTCCGAAACAGGCAAACATGGCACCTCCCGGCAGTATGTGGATACCGATATCGCCTGGACAGTCTTCCTGATCGTCAATGCCCAAAACGTATCCGATCCGGACTCTGAGCTTTACTCGCTAAAGGAGAAGTTCAGGTCTTACTATCAGAAGCTGATGAACCGGGACCTGCCCAGTGTGGAGTATTATACCAGCCGCATCGATGGCACACGCCTGGTCAGGATCGCCAAGATAGATCTGTTGAAAACTGGCATCGAAGCTGGCTCATGAGAGTGATGCGACTAGGTGCTTATAACCTGGCTATCAGTTCTGCTACTGATCTCTTAGAGACCAAGTACAAACCTGATCCGATTGACTTATCCAAGTGCACCCGGATCGGTAAGCAACTGATCTCTAAAGCCGCCGAGACCAAGAAAGTGGTCTCACAGCCCTACTCCATGAGCAAGCTGCTCAACCTCTTAGATACCGATGAGTACCACTCCGGCTGCATAGATGCCCTCACGATGGCAACCATTATGCAGTTCGAGTGTAAGAACAGCCAGGTCAAGTCCTGGATGGAAACAGCGGAGTTCCCTGCCTGTGAAGATCAGACCACTATCTTAGGCGAGATGATGAAGTTCTATCTGGCCTGCGGTAACGGCTTCCTGATCAAGATGCGGAACGCTCAAGGTCAGTGGATGGGACTGGAACGCATGCTTCCCTCTGAAGTGCAGATCGTGGAGAACTACGACGAGTTCGGCTTCTTCAAGCCCAACTACATCCAGGTCAAGAACAACCAGAAGAAGGACTTGGCTTACGAGGATATCATCCACGTAAAGAAGTCTACCCACAGGTCAAACGCCTGGGGCCTGTCCTGCCTGCCCATAGCCATCAACATCGAAATCTTGGGTGAAATCAAGACCTTCGACTACAACAACTTCAAGAACGGCCTGATGATCGACTACTTCGTGATCGTGGAAGGCGGTACCCTCAGAGACGGCACAGTCACTGACGAGGCTGGCAATGAAGTGCTGACCGATGCCTATACCGAGATTGAGAAAGCACTCACAGAAGTGAAAGGCAATGCCAAGAGCCACTCTACAGTCCTGATCGAGAGTGAGAACCGGGATGTGAAGATACGCCTAGAACCACTCAGACAGCAAGACCGGGAAGGTGGCTTCTTAGGTCTCAAGAAAGACCTCAGGGAAGGTATCCTTGCCTATCATAGAGTGCCAGCCAGGATCGTCTCACAACTTATTCCAGGGCAGCTTGGTGGCGATAACCGGAGCGATATGCTGATGTTCTACCAGTTCGTGGTCAGACCGCTGCAGAACCGCCTGGCTTTAGCTCTGGCAAACGAGTTCAACTTTGATTTTGGCTGGAACGTAAAGCCGGAGGACTTCAACTTTGGCAACCTGACCGAGGTACTGCAGACTGCTGATGAACAGCTCTTTATGCAAAATCGCAATTTGTAGGCTTTGGAGCGCAATAATTATGCATAACTACATAACTGACTATCAACTAAACAACAATACCAAAGGAGGTAGCGTGAATCGTAAACGCACCATTCTCAAGGGAGAACTCCGTAATGTGGAAGTCGAGTTAGTCTCGCTCCTCTTCGATGAGATGTCTCCCGCCAATCAAAAGGGTTTTGTGGTCAAGAATGCCAATGGCAGAAGCTTTGAACACAAGATCAACTCCACCAAGTTCAAGAGTGAAACCAGTGGCACTCAAGGACGGCTTTATGTCACTCTGATGGAGCCCAACATCCACGATTCCCAGGGTGACTATTACACCCGGGAAGAGATTCAAAAGGCCTGTGACCACTTTGCCAAGCACGGCTTAGTCGGTAAATGCGATGTCAACCACAACATGCAGCCGGTGCCTGAGTTTACCGTGGTCGAGAACTACATCCTCAAGACCAGCGACAGAGAGCATTTTCCCGATGCTAAAGTTGGCTCTTGGGTACAAGTCCTCAAGT
>Ga0209407_1001933_pt1 | contig 20526 bp, 20 predicted proteins | sample AD_JPNHG3_MetaG_FD_184410 | JGI IMG/M metagenome (GOLD analysis project Ga0209407, IMG submission 184410) | Active sludge microbial communities of municipal wastewater-treating anaerobic digesters from Japan - AD_JPNHG3_MetaG (SPAdes) (version 2) | ecosystem: Engineered > Bioreactor > Anaerobic... | reverse complement strand
CAGCAAAAACGCGAAAAGGCCGGTCGCGCCGGGAAAACCTCAAACCTGAAACCTCAAAAAAGACATCGAAAACCCAAGCAAATACGCATGGGTAAGGGCTGATTGCGCGGCCTATGGGATGCTAGTGGTTCTTTTCCATGGACACATTTCTGCGCACCCTGTGGAATAGAATCACGGCAAGGTCCTCACGATGCGGAAGCCGATACCGCCATCATACTTATACGTCGGAACGACGCCAGTCCGAGCTGTCGGACGGCACTTTGCGCCGATACTGCCCCAGCCCCCGCCGCGGAACGTGCGGTTCACTATTCCCGTTTCCGACCCCGGCCCATCCGGATCTGTCCCCGTTTCCGGGTTCGCTCCGTACCGGTCCAGGCACCACTCCCACACATTGCCGTGGGTGTCATAGAGACCCCATGCATTGGGCCGTTTACCGCCGACTGGCATCACGGCAGTCGGAGGCGTGGGAGCGCTGAACTTGTACCACCCCAGGGCATTCAGGTATTTGTTGGTGTTCCCGTTGTTGTTCTCCTCGCCCCCGGAGTATTTCGCATCCGCGTTGCCGTCGTTGAACGCCGTCGTGGTCCCGGCCCGGCAGAGGTACTCCCACTGCGCCTCGGTCGGCAGGTCGAAGTCCGTTATCCCCGTCTTCTCACGCAGTTTGCCCAGAAAACTGTCCGGAGCCACGGCACGGCCGGTCGTGGGCCAGTCGATGGCGAGCGCGCTGTTCGTCGCCCCGCGGATGTCGTTATATGAGACCGAGTGCTTAGCCTGCGCGGCCGTGCCGCCCGTCGTGCCCATGACGTGGTTCCACTGCCTCTGCGTGACCTCGAAGACCCCGGCGTACATGCCCTGGGTCAGCGTCACCGCGTATTGCGTATATCCCTGTCCGCCCATCGTGTACGATCCGGCCGGCACGCGCCGCAGCACCAGCTTGTCGGTCTTGTAGATATCGTTGGTCGTCACGCCGGTCCAGACCACGGACTCGATGACCTGGCCGTCGTTCGTGACCGGGTTGCGCGCCCACGCGCCCCACAGGCCGTTGGTGAGAGCCTCCTCGTACACGTATTCGATCTGCCCCTCCTCGCCGACAGTTTTCGTCAGATCCACGATCATGTAGAGCGGTGGCAACGTCGGCGTCAAAGAGACGCGGAATTGGCCGAGTACGCCCGCATTTGTGTAAACCGTGGCCATCGGGTCCCAGACGATCCGATGAGCGCCGGACGTCTGACCGAAGAGATCCCCGGCGAGCGATCCAAGCGGCAGCGCGAGCGGCTCCATGCCGTTGAAAGCGGTCACGGCGATGTCGACCCTCTGATCGCTTGTCAGCACATAGTCGATATCCACAGCCGGCTCCACGGCCAGCGCTGGCGAATCATCACATCACGGATTTCGGGGCTGTCCGCCAGCACACCGAACGCGAAACAGGCCATCCAACCTACCAACGTCACTTTCATTGCTGTCGTTTTCATTGCTTTCATTCCTTTGTCGATTCGCTCGATTCAATCGACGGATTCGAGAGAATCGATTTCCCATTTTGCACTCACGCACGCAAGACTTTTTCACCGCATCTTGATCAAGGTGCCGTCGGCCAGCCGGATCAGCAGCGCGTCCCAGACATCCGGCACCGTCTCCGGAAAGGCCAGCGAGAGGGCGAAGGTGCCGTATCCCCAGTCGCTGTGGCGCAGCTTCCAGCCGAAAAAGCCGCATGCCGGGGTGAGGGGCATGTCGCGGGCCGCGCCGCCCTCCCGGGCGATCGTCAGCACGGCGTTTGTCGCGTCGGCGGTCGCTGCAGTCCAGCCGGCGTCGTAGGGAATCACGACATCGGTTCTAACCCGGTTCCACGCGGTCCCAGCCGGCGAGGCATTCACCTCCGCCTGCCCGAAGGCGCCCTTCACCAGTGCCACGCGCGAGGTCAGCGCCCCGACCACCGCGCCGCCGTCAGCGTAGAAGGTCAGTCGGAGATCGAAGACATCCTCCGCCGTCGGCGGCGCCGTTTCGCAGACGTGCCACAGATAGCTGGTCGTGTCTTTCGCGAGCGGCACATGCCATGCCGTCTGCATGCCGGTGATCGACAGTTCGGCCTCTTGCGCCTGCGGGTGCCAGTCCCACGCCAGCGTCACCTCGTTGGTCATCACGGCCTCCCAGCGCTGATTCTGCGTCAGCGATGTGTTCACCATGATTTCGTTGGAGAGGGCGGATGCCCCTTCCGCGCCGAGCATGACGGATGCGGCGGCCCATACGGATGCCGCGCCACTTTTTTTCATTGTGACCTCCTCTGTCATCGATACGGGTACACCCCGCGGTTGTGCAGTCATCGTGCGCACGGAGGGCCGTACCCACGGTTCTTTTGAAAAAGGGATCGGCTGCTTGGCGACGTCAGCTTGCAACACGGCAGCAGGAATGATCGGTGTGTCCGGGGCGTAGACCGCCATCCAGCCGTCGGCGAGATCCCGGGCGACCCGCATGGCCATGTCCGGGTCGGTCATGGCGGCGCGGCCCTGCACGGTAGCGAAGCGAGCCTGAGCGCCGCGATAATCGGTGCCGATCTTGAAGGTGTTGCCAGGCCCCAGCGTCCGGATGCCTTCGCCGGCCTGGCACAGGTCGATGCCTTGACCTGAGTCATCGTTCACCTGCACGCTCCCCTTAAACACAAAGACGTCTGCGCCCCGTTCTGTGACTGTCACACAGAATAGGGTGCCCAGGTCCCAGACCTCGAGGCCCGGCGCGCAGACCGTGAACCCCACCGAGCGGGGCGGCACGTCCGCGATCAGGCTGCCGGCCTGCAGCGTCACATGCATCGCGTCGCGCACATGCAGTTCGGCCGGCCCCAGCAGGGCGACCTCAACGCCTGACGCGGGGAATAACAGCCGCGCGTATCCTTTCGCGAGGTTCACCGTCCCAGGCAACGTCTGAGGCAGGTCGAGATCGGCTACTCGTTGGAGCGCGACCACCGGGACGGGGGATCCGTTACACTCCGCGGCGGCCGCCAAGGCGTTACGGCGCCATTCCGGCGCCGATCTATGAAGCCAAGCCGCCGTGTGCCAGCACGCCGTGCCTGTGACGATCAATGCGGCGACTGCCCGCACGATCTTTTTTAGAGAACCATTCATCCGTGGTTTGCGCGGGCTCATGAGAAAGGGCAGGCAGGGCTGGGTATACGCCTGACTGTCCAGCATCCAACGGAGCCGTTCTTCGATTTGTACCTGTTCCCGGTAAAGTACGACAAATTCGGGGTGCTCGCGCATCAGGTCGGCCAGCCGACGGGCCTGGCACGGCGTACAGTTCCGCTCCATCACGCAGGCGAGCAGCATCAGAAACTCTTCGCGGGGGTCAAAGACCATACTTTTCCTCCTCCCGCATTTTGGCCGTGATGAACAGGCCGAGTTTTTTTCTGATGCCGATCAGCGCGAGCGAGAGCGACGCCACGGACATCCGGTAGCGCCGCGACAGGCGGGTCAGGGTATACCGGTGCCGGTAGCGGAAATTGATCAGCGACCGGTCGCGCGAGGGAAGTGCCTTGATGCCCTCTTCAAGCCAGTGGAGCTGACGCTCAGACAGTGCCTCATCATTTTCGTCGGCGGAATCCATCACTGCCAGAAAATCGACCACGGTCTCATCAAAAAGGACCTTCTCGCGCGACACGGTTTTGAGGTGGGTCATCACTTGATAGTAGGCCAACGTCTTGGCCCACGGAAGAAACGGACGGGACGCATCGTACCGCTCCCACTCCTGGCAGAGCGTGAGATTGGTCTCCTGCACCACGTCGTCCACCGCGTCCGTGTTGCCCAGCAGGTAACTCACGTAAGCCCGAAGGTCGCACTGCGCCCCTCGAGGGCCTCCACGAACACCCTGTAACGCATGGTTTTGTCGGCAAGATCCGGCACATCAGATCCCCTTTATACATAATGGGCATCTTTTGCATTATTTCCAAACATTATTTTTGTGGCTGTCATAACATTTTGCCCGTAAGGATGTTATAAGCAACAAATCTAACGGCACGGCTTGACAAATGGCCGACGGGGAAGGCATAACAGTCGTATGCAAGAGAAACGGTCAGAAAAAACTTCCGTGCAACATCACGTTTCTGCCGATCGTGCTTGGCGGCGCGGGCGGGTTCTCGTTTGAACACGAGCGTTCGCGCGCGGTGCTCGACAGTGCCGTGTTCTCGCTCGGCATCGTTGTGACGCTGTGTGCGCTCGGAGCGCTGGCGGCTATTGCGGGCACAGCGCTACTGCCACTGCGCACGTTCTGTCTCGGAGTGGTCGGGGCGGCCTTGATGGCCATGGGCCTGTTCTGCCTGGGGCTGTGCGGTTCACGCTGCCAGGGCGGGTGGGGCATGGCCTGAGATGGGACGCGGCAGAACCGTTCATCAGAACAGTTCTTACGGTGTCTGGAGCAGACCGTCGCGCAATTCGAGCACGCGGTCGCAGAGGGCGGCGGTCTCGGGCGAATGGGTGACCATGACCAGCGAGAGTGATCGCGAGCAGGAGAGCCCAAAGAGCATCTCCATGATCTGCCCCCCGGTCAGACGGTCAAGGTTGCCGGTGGGTTCGTCGGCCAGGATCAAGGCCGGATCGGTGATGAGTGCGCGCGCCAGCGCCACGCGCTGCTGCTCGCCGCCGGAGAGTTCGAGCGGCATGTGGGTGGCGCGGTCGGCCAGCCCCACCTGATCCAGAAGCGCCAACGCGCGCTGACGCACCTGACGGCGCGAAAGGCGCAGCACGCCCGTCATGGCCGGCAGCATCACGTTCTCGGTCACGTCCATTTCGGAGAGCAGGTGGTAGGACTGGAAGACGAATCCGATTTTTGCGGCACGCACCGCGGTCCGGCGGCGCTGTGAGATCGCGTAGAGCGGTTGACCGTCCATGCAGACCTCGCCCGCTTCGGGCCGGTCAAGCCCGCCCAGCACGTGCAGCAGCGTGCTTTTGCCGGCACCGCTGCGGCCGACGATGGCGACACGCTCGCCCTGCGCCACATGCAACGAAGCGCCTTTCAGCACCTCGACCCGTTTGTGAGGCAGGAGATAGGTCTTGTGAAGGTCGGTTGCGTCGAGCATCACTCTTTCCTCAGGGCGGTGACCGGATCCATGCGGGCGGCGCGCCAGGCCGGCAGGAAGCTGGCCACGGTACAGAAAAGAATCACGGAAACGGCCACATGGACGACCTCATGCGGCACGACACGCCACGGGATCTCGGCTAGGCCGTAGATGCTTTTCGGAAAGACCTCCACGCCGCAACGCGCCAGCAGATCAACCAACGCATGGAGGTTCTCCAGGATCAGCAGCGCGGCAACGATACCGAGCACGGTGCCGACCAGGCACTGGATCCAGCCGTGCAACACAAAGGCCCCCATGACCTGGCGCGAAGAGAAGCCGAGCGCCTTGAGCAGGCCGATCTCGTCGGTCTTCTGCACGGTCAGCACGATCAGCGTGTTGGTCACGCAGAAGATCGCGACGACGGTGATGAACATCAGGAGGATCACCATCATGTTCTTCTCCACAGCAAGGGCATTGAAGAGCTGGCTGTCGATCTCCTGCCAGGTGCGCACGGCGTAGACCGGAACGCGCGTACGCACGTCATTCACAATGTGGGTGAAGGCAGCCGTGTTCTGGGGCTCCTTCACCTTGAGGTGGATCGAGTAGACGCCGGTGCGCATGCCCATCAGATCGCGCGCGACGGTGATGGAAGTGATGATAAAACCCGAGTCGAAGTCGCGCTGCCCAGAATCGAAGATACCGGAGACCGTGAGCCGTTCAGGGAAATAGACCTCGTCTTTTGTGACGAGATTCATGGGCGAGTAGACCAGGATGTCGTCGCCGATGCCGACGCCGAGCTCGGCGGCGAGGTCAACGCCCAGCACCACGGTGTCGCCAGCAAGGTCAAAGGCACCGGCCACGAGCGTGTCGAGCTTCATGACCTGGCGCGCACGTTGCGGGTCGGTCCCGATCAGCAACGGGGCGACGACACGGCGGCGGTGTTCGACCAGCACGCGCGTTTCAAGTCCGGGCGAGGCGGCGGTCACGCCGGGAACCTGCTCCAGACGCCGACAGATCTCCTCCTCGTGCTCGATGACGCCGCCGTTGGGCGTGATCGTGATGTGGGGCTTGAAGTCGAGGATCTTCTCTTGCCACATGTCGCCGAAGCCGGTCATCACCGCGCGCACGATGATGATGATGGCCACGCCCAGAACCACGCCGATGATGGAGATCAACGTCACGACCGACGTGAAAGAACGCTTCGGTCGCAGGTATTTCAGGGCAAGGAAGAGGGAAAAGGGCATATGGTATAAAGTGGACGTAGCCCACAACCCAATTAAATCTCACACCCAGCCCCAAAGGCCACAAAGGTTTACCATCCATCACACTCCCTTCGTGTCCTTTGTGGCTTCGTGTGAGCATCAACACTCACAGATTCCCAGTATCGACCTTGATGTCGTCGGTATCGGTCGAGGTCGCCACGATCTCCTCTTCGACCTGTACGGCCTCCTTACTGGTGGTCGGGAGGTAGCGGTAGTAGACCATGAGTTGGAGCGCGGCCAGGCAGGTGTCCATCACCGGACGGTCGGTATGGGTGTCAGCATTTTCCCACCAGCCGATGTCACGGTCGACGCCTTTGTCGTCCTTGATGGCTTTCTCTTGGACAAGCTGCGCCTTGAGGTAGCGCGGTTTCATGGCCTTGTTCCAGTTGTCCCAATGCTTGCCGCCTTCGTGGAACTTGCACTGGGTGGCGTAGTAGAAATAGTACTGAGCCGAGGCCGTGAAAAACTTACGCTCCTCTTCAGGAACCTTGGCGGCCAGCTTGCTCTTGGCGACCTCCCTGGGCGATCTCTTCTCCTCTTTCCCGTTCTTGTCAAGAACAGGCTTACCTGTCTTGTCCTTTTTGACCAGTTCATCAGGTTTTACCTGCTTGATGACCTCACTAACAGGGGCATACTGGGAGAAAGAAGGTGTCCAGGTCCCTATGACGTCGAGGGCCCGCTTCACTTCGGGTTCATTGGACGCGCCCAGAAGCTGCATGCACAGGCAGCCGACGCTGGTCAGGCCGCCGGTACCGGGGCCGACGTATCCGAAACCGCCCGAAGGATGGGCGTTGGCCTTGAAGCCTTTGACGGCAAGCTTCATGGCTTTATCGAGGCCATCAGCATGAAGTTTGGCGAGCTTGGCGGCTTTGAGCGCCTGGGCGCACCAGCCCATGAACGAGGTGTCGTCGCGGTATTTTCCTGCGGCGCCATGTCCGTCCCCCTCCTCGACGCCGGGTTTCATCTTGTACGTCCAGCCCCCCGTGGGGTGCTGCCCCTTGATGATCGGCACCAGCGCCTTTTCGGCGGCGGCCTTGACGTTCGGGTTGAGCGTCATGCCGTACGCTTCGCACAGCGCGTAGGTGGCGATCGGATGGGCATATTCGTTGCCGTCCATGCCATTGAACTTGCCGTCCGCGCGCTGGCTCTTCAGCAGAAACTCCAGGGCCTTCTGTACGGTCACACCGAATTCCACGGACTCGCCGGGCTTTTCACCGTGGGCCAAGAAGGTCAGGATGGCGAGGCCGGTCATGGCGATCTTCTGCCGCTGCCAAGAACCATCGGGTTGCTGGTTCTTCTTGAGCCAGCGCAGGGCGCGCATGACCGCCTCTTCCGTGCGGGGGTCGCCGCCGAACTTGGCAAGTTGGACGCCACGTGTGCCGGTGTTTCGGGTACTGCCATAGATGTTTTTGAGGATCACCGGGCTTTTGACCGTCATCACCGCGTCGAACGCCTGCGGCTGGGGACTCACCGGCTGGTTGGGCGTATCGGCCTGAACCTGGACATCCGGACTGGTGATCGGGATGTCAATATCCATGTTCTCGACCTGCTCTTCCGGCCTGTCAAACTCCTCGATCTTGTCGAGATCCTTGATCTCCTCGGCCTCAAGGACTTGGGTCTCGATGATACGATCCTCAACCGATGCGCCACTGGACATGACGATCAGCAAGGCGACGGCAACCGCCGGCAGAAAAAACGCGGCGACGGGTGCGGAGAGGCGCTGCATCTCGATCATGGCGGCCTTGTACTCGCGAGACTGACGGGGTGCCTTGAGCCCTGAAAACAGCACTTTGAGACGCCGCAGCAGGGTCTCATTGCTGTACATCCGTTCGATGTCTTTGAGACGGGAATCCACCTGTTCCATATCAATGTAGTCGCTCATGACGGACTCCTCCTCACATGCTGAAAATCGACAGATTCGTCATGCCGTGCTTGTTGCAGACGTCCAGCACCTGAACAAGGAAGGCGTGCGGCGAATCCGCCGTACACTTGATGATGACCATGGCACTTTTGCTGTACCCCGAAAGGCGCTCGATCCCGCGGTCCAGCTCAGGCAGGCGCATGGGGCGTCCATTGAAAATGAATCCTTGCGGCGCCACAATCACGTTAATGAGATCCGGCTGCTGGTCCTTAATTTTCTCATCCGTGTTCGGTGCCGGGCGGGCGGCTGACAGCTTGGAAAGAATGTCTTCCTGCTTGAGGGTAACGACGAAAAAGATCAGGAGCTGAAACACGACATCGATCATCGGCGTCATGTCAAGTTTCGGGCTCTCCCCCTTGTTCTGTTTGCGCTGGTAAGCCATGGATCGTCTCCTAATTCTTCGCGTTGCCTTTGGCCTTGTGTTCCTGAATCGCGAGGAACGACAGCTTCCAGATGCCAGATTCGGTGCAGATGTCCATCACCTTGCGCACCTTCTCGTGCTGCGTGCGGCGGTCGGCGCGGATCAGCACCGGGAACTCGTTGCCATGGCGGTTAATCCGGTTTTTCAAGATTGTCCTGAGCATGGCCGGCGTCATGGTGGCGTTATGGATCGAGATGCGACCGCTGCGGTCCAGCTCGATCTCGAGGGTGCTGGGCGGCATGTTGTCCTGCGTCAGGGTGACACCGTGCTTGCCGTCCTCAAGGACGATATCGGGGTTGACATCTGTCGTCATTTTCAGCGTCACGACGAAGAAAATGATCAACTGGAACACGACGTCGATCATCGGCGTCATGTCCATTTCGCACTGTTCTGTTGAAGAGCGTCTAGCCATGGCATTCAACCCTGTCTGCGGGAGTCCCGCACAAAATCCTCATCATCCGGCCCTTCCGGCAAACCGCCCGGCCGGCGCGCGGGCCACGCGCCGGCCTCCGGAGACTGGCAGTCGGACAGAACGGGCACTACGGTGCGGATCCTGCCCGGCGGCACGGATCAGTCGTTCACGACCTCGACATTGCGCAGATCCTTGATCAGCTCCATGGTCATCGCCTGCATGCGCAGGATCAGGCGGTTGGCGTTGTTACGGATGCTGTAGTAGAAGGTGATGGCCGGAATGGCGACCGTCAGTCCGCCGGCGGTTGTCCAGAGCGCCTGCGAGATGGCGAGCGCCAAGGCGCCGACGTCTGGGGCACCGGTGGCCAGCGTGGCGAAGGCCATGATCATACCTTGCACCGTTCCGAGCAGGCCGAGCATCGGAGAAAGGTTGGAGCAGACCGAAATCCAGGTGAGCCGCTGCATGATACGCTCGGTCTCCAGATCCGCCGCCGCGCCGATCGCCTCCTGGATGACCTCGAAGCCCTCCTCCACATGCGAGAAGCCGGCCGAAAGGATGTTGGCCATGGGACCGGGCTCGGTTTCGCAGGCGTGCAACGCCTTGATCACGTCGCCTTCGGCCATCGCGGCCTTGACTTTGTTGATCAGCGTCGGCGGCATGATCTTCTGGGGACGGATCATAACCGCACTATCGACGATGAAATAGATCGCGGCCGCGCCGCAACCGAAGAGCGCCGCCCACAAAATTACGCCCAGCGCACCGGAGCCGAACACCACAGCAAAGAAGCCGGTGCTATCCTTCGGCTTAGCGGCTGTCGCCGGTGCGCCATCCGCCGCCGCGACCTCAGCGGCAGCCGCCGGGGCCGCCGGAGCCGCATCCTGGGCCCATACCGTGCCCACCGCCAAACCTGCCACCATCACTGCCGACATGACCAGTCTTTTCATCATTAACCTCTCGCGTTGTTACCCTTGTTCAAGTTAGTTTCGTCGACTAACAAAAATCCGTTTGCCGTGTGTCCCGGGCCTTATTTCTTGGCCCACTCAGAAGATCCGAACTCGCCCTTGAGGGTGGTTCGGAATTGATCCGCAAGCTGGGTCTGTCCCAGCTTTTCAAAGCATTGGGCCGCCTTGTACAGCGCTTCCGGCTGCGCTGCGCGCTCACTCTTGTAGAGCGTGATCACGCGCAGATAACTGTCACGCAGCGCCTTTTTGGCGGTCTCGGCGGTGTCGCCGGAGGCCCGGATCAGGTCGCCGCGCGCGATCAGCGCGTTGGCGGAAGCCAGACGGTCGCCGGTCTTGATCGCCTTGCCGAGTAAATCCTCGACCTTGCTGAGACGGTCGCGCTTGATCAGCGCCTGCCAGTAGGCCGGTGCCATTTCGCCCAGATAGGCGGCCTCGGGATCGGCGGCGATGACCTTTTCGCAGACGGCAATCGCCTTGTCCGCATTACCCGCCTGCACGTGCGCCTCGGCCAGGTAGCGGGTGGCGGGCTTGTCCCACTGCAACATGAGGTAGTCGGCCGCGAGCTTCTCCAGCACCGAAATCGCGGCGGCGGCGTTCCCCTGGCGGATCGACTCGATCGCGGCGTCCAGCTCGCGCGGGCGCGGAATCTGCAAGCCTGCGATCTCATCAGGCTTGAGCTGCATCTCGATCGGACGGCCTTTTTCGACAATGCTGTACGCCTTGTCGCGAATGACCCACTTGATCTCGCCCTCGCGTTTCGAACCGTTGGGCATCGTGATGACGCCCTGCACGGCAGCGGCCTCGGCGGCCACTAAAGTCAAGGCCAGTGCGGCCAATCCGGTCTGTATGCTCATCTTCATGCGTTTGCTCCTTGAAAGGGGTGTCAGATCCACAGTCCGACCGAGAAGTGTCTCGGGGAATCAGCTTACTGGCCGATCCGTGCCTGATTCAGCCAGTTCTGCACATCGGTCTTGTAACGTCCGTCGGGGAAGAGCGAGAGGTATCTCTCACAGTCCTCTTCGGCGTCCTTGTACTTTTTATGCTCCAGCAACAGCGGGAGACAGTAGAAATAGGCCTTTTCGAGCGCATTCGCCAACGCGGCGTTGCCGGGATCCATGCTCATGATCATCGCTTGGAAGGCCACGATCGCCTTGCCACGCGTCTCAGCCGCCTGTTCGTTGAGCCCCAATTTCTTTTCGGCCGCCAGCTTGCGCAACAGGATTTCACCGGCCATCAGATCCAGCTCGGCCAGCTCTTCGGGCTTGGTGCGATACTTTTTGACCATTTTAAGCGCATCCACCGCCGCGTTGAAGAGGCGGGTGCGCTCAGTGTCGTCCTTCTCGGTCTTGCCCTCTTCGCTGGCCACCTCGACCAGCAGCAGGTTAGCGTCAACCACCAGTTGGAGTTTGGACAGCTCTTTGTCCTTGATGAAAGCATCGAGTGCCTTGTGCGCCTCGGCATACTTCTTGACGCCGACCAGCGCACGGGCGCGGCCCAGGTGGGCATTGGCAATCTGGCCCATGTCCTTTGCGCTTGCAAGCACCTTGTCATAGGCCTGAATGGCCATGTCATACTCCCTGTTTTCTTCGAGAGCGCGTGCGGCGGCCATAAACTGGCCTTCTGTGTAGGTGCCGCCTGCGGCGAACATCTGACGGTACTTCGCGACGCCTTCACCACGCAGTCCGATCTCGATCAGGGCGGCGGCCTGCATCGGCACCGCGTTCTTGGCCTCGTCGGATTCAGGGTAGTTTTTGCTGAGCTTTTCGAAGGCGGCCTGCGCGTTGGCGGTGTCCTGCAGGATGGTGTAGAGCGTACCGATCTGCAACTGCGCCTTGGGCGCGTATTTGCCGTTCGGGAAGCGCTTGACATAGTCCTCGTAGCCGTTGATGGCCAGCTTGCGTAGTACCGGCAGCTTGTCCTCGGGGTGGTTGATCTGCGTGAGGCAGACCGCCTTGGTGAAGACCGCCAGCTCGCGCATCTGTTCGTTACGCTGTTTCTCCTCGTCGTTCTGCTGGTAGGCGGCCGCGTTTTCGTCCAGCATCTTGGCGACATTGTTAAAGCTCATGACCGCCTTGCTCAACATGTTCACGCCCTGCTTCTGCTCGGCCGCCTTTTGCTCGGCGTCCGCAGTCTCGTTCGTGCCGCTGCCCCGGAGCAGGCTGATGCCATATTCGCGGTAGGCGTCGGCCAGGCGGAAGGTGGCGACGACCAGCGCGTGGCCGGGACGCTCGCGCTCGCTCAGACGGTCGACGTAGAATTCCAGCATCTGGATCTCGTTGGTCGACTGCCCCTCTTCCTTATAGATCTGTGCCATACGACTGATGGCATCGAAATAGTGGGGCGAGTTGGTGTAGATCTCGCTGATCTGGCGGTAGTAGGCCATGGCGCCGACATAGTTCTTGGCATTGAATTCGCGCTCGCCGAAACTCATCACGAGCTGGCCGGCGGCATAGTGTTCGGGGAAATCGCGGAAGAAGAGCGCGTACGTCTGGCGCTTCTTGTCCTCCATGCGCATCTCGCCGTAACGCTCGGCGATGCGGCGCATCTGGTCGCCGGCCTCTTTCATGAGCTTCGGATTTGCCGAAAAACGCTCAGAGAGGTGGGCCGTCACGGTCTCGGCCATCAGCGCGGCCTCCGCATCCTTGTCGGCGGTCTCGATATAGCTGATGGCGAGGTCACCCAAGGCCGGCACCGACTCCGGGGTCTCCGGGAACTGGTTGAGCACCAGCAGATATTTGTCGATCGCCTCTTTGAACTGGTTCTGGCTGAAGACCAGCCGTGCGCCCGCGAACTGCATCTCGCGCACCTTGCGCATCTGTTCCTCGGTCACCGGCGTGCGCAGTTCGGCGTTGTAGCGGGTCTTGAGGAACTTGCGCAGGGTTTCCGAACGCTCACCGGCCTCGGAGGCCCATTGGCTCTCAGGAAAGCGGATGAAGACGTTGATGAAATGGTTGAAAGCGCCGTTCTGCTTGCGCTTGCCGGTCTGGGGATCCTTTTCGCCAACCAGCAGATCCTTGATGCGATCCTCATCGGGCTTGTCCTTTTGGGCTTCGGCCATCGCCTCGTCCATCAGCAGCACCGCCAGCAGGTACCGGCATTGCGGCATGGGACTCATGCGCAACATGCCCTGCGAGCCGTCCGGATCCTGCTCCCGCAGCGAATCGTGGATGGTCTTGAGCTGTGGCATGTAGTTTTCAACCAGCTCCTGCGCCCCCTTGAGGTCGCCGCGCATCAGGAAGAGGTGCGCCTTCATCACAATCGCCTTGCCGAACCAGACGTCCTGCTTCCAGAGCAGCTTATCGACGTTGTCCTCGGCCTCCTTGCTCAGCTTGTCCCTGTCCTCTTTCTTCTGGACACCAGGCAGGAGCTTGATCATCAGTTCGGCCATGTCGGCGCGCACCTGACGCTCCACACCCTCCTCCAGCGGCACCTTGAAGAGGTTGCGGAAGGCCGCCAGTGCCTCGCGATCCTTGCCCAGATAGAGCAGCATCTGGACATATTTGTACGCCGAGTCGCGGTAGAAGGTGACCAGCGCGCCCGCCGGTTTTTCGACCTGCTTGAAAAAGGCCAGGTAGAGCTTGTCCGCATCGGCATATTTGCCAAAGGCGTAGTAGGCATCGGCCTTGGCCAGCGTCAACGCCCAGAACTCGACCCCGTTCTTGTCGGGAATCGCGTCGATCACTTTCTGGACCTCATCGAAGCGCCCCTGTAAGAGCAATCCCCTGGTCTCACTGACCTTGAGCTTGGCCGCCGCCTCGGGGAAGCGGGCCTTGGTCTCGGCTATCACCTCGTCAGCAATGTCCGGCATGCGCAGTTGCTGCAACAGCTCGATGTAACGCAGCTCCACATGCAACGCCTCGTCTTCGACAGAGGCCTGCGCGTACGCGCCGCACAACGGCATAACCACACACAACAACCCGACAAGCCTACAGCCAAAAATCTTGGGGTGCTTCTCATTCATAGTAGGGGGTAGTTATACGGGAACTGTGCGCCGAGGTCAATTTCAAACCGTAAAAAAAAAACCGCGTTACACACAGTTTGTTGTTGCAGTTCCCCCCGGTTTCATTTACCTTTTGACCATATGCGTAAACGTGTCATCTGTTAATCTTGAGGTTTTGCAATGGCTAAAGTGCTGCGTGTGTTGGTTATCGTTATTCTGGTTCTGAGCGCTGTGTCCCTGTTTTTCGCCATCAAGCTGTTCGAAAAGCGGGAGTTGCTGACCAAGCGCAACAGCGTGCTTGAGGAGCAGTTCATCAAGTTGGCCAAAACGATCGAGGCTGCAGACGCCCCTGACGCGGACGCGCCGGGCGTGATGAAAGACATCTCTGAGGTGTCCGACCGCGAACTGGCAAACCCCGAGAAGCAGGCGATGCTGGAAGCCTATCCGATCAGGCTCGAACAGCAGAACTTGCCCACGCTTGATTTCGGTAACACGGAGAAGCGCCTCCAGCTCCGTAGTTTCTTTGCCGTGGACGCCGAGGGCAAGTATGTCCTGGATCCGGTGGATAACAAGCCCGCCACCAAAGGCCCCGGCACCATGCAGGAGCTGATGGATCAACTCTTCGAGCGCGCCAAGGCGCAGCAGGCGTCACTCAACAAGACGCGCGCTGAACTCACCAAGATGCGCGAGCAGTTCACCGCCTCGATCGATGAGATCAACAAGCTGAAGGCCGACGGGCGCGTCGCCAAAGTGGCGCTGAAGGGCGAAAAAGAGAAGGTTGCCGCTCTCACCACCGAAAAAGAGGAGCTGGAGACGCGCGTCACGAAACTCAACGCGGAGAAGAAGGAAATTTCCGCCGAACTCGCCGATGCCAAGAATACGATCGAGACGCTGAACGAGGATAAGATCACCCTGACCGAAGATCTCGCGAAACTGCGTGACCAGTATGAGGATCTGAAGAAGAAGTGGGCAGGCAAAAGTTCTACCCCTGGCGCCGCGATGCAGGATCAGGGCATGATCACGACGGCCCCCACCGCCGGCGACAAAGGTAAGATCATCGAGGCTAACGACGAGCTGAAGTTCGCGATCATCGAACTCTCTGATGATGCCCTCACCGAACTCCTCGGCCCAGAGCGCCAGAACGCCCTGCCGCAGCTCGAAATGAACGTGCGCCGCACCGGACGCCAGAGTGCCGTCGGCGAGTTCGTTACGCGTATCAAGCTGCGTCAAGCCGTGCGCGGCAAGAACTTCGTAGTCGCCGACATCCTCAACGACTGGCAGCAGGCACCGGTGGAGAAGGGCGATGTCGTCTTCTTCTAAGACGCGCCTGTTCCGCAGACTCTGCGCCTTGCTCGCGGGATCCGCCCTGCTTGGCCTCGCTGGCTGTATGGCCGATAACCCGAACGAGACCGACATGCCGTGGGCCGCGCCGGCCGGCTGGGAAGGCACTCTGCCACTGCCCGGCGGCTACATGGATCGTTATCAGTGAACACCGGCGCCGGGGGCCTGACCCTTGGCGCCTCGCCTTTTTTATCCCCCCATGTACTACTTAGGCATCGACGTCGGCGGTTCCCACATCACACTCGATCTGGTCGACACCGAAACCTTCGAGTTGCGCCCGCAGAGCACTCTCCGTACCGCGCTCGACACGCATCTCGCCCCTTCCGCCGTGCTGGCGGTCTTTGAGCAGGCCATCCGCGCCTGCGCCGCCCAGGTCGCCCCTGGCGCCGTTCAGGGCGTCGGCCTCGCCATTCCTGGCCCCTTCGATTATGCGGCCGGTATCTGCCGCATCACGCCCCAGCAAAACAAGTACGAGCAGTGTTTCGGCGTCAACTTCCGCCAAGCCCTCGGTCATGCACTCGGTGCTCCCGCGCGCCCGGTCGTTTTCAATAATGATGCCGCCTGTTTCGCCCTCGGCGAGTACTTCCGCGGCGGCGCCCAAGGTTTCCGCCGCCCGGTCGTCATTACCCTCGGCACCGGTTTCGGCGCTTCGTTCCTGAATGAAGGCCGTCCCCAGACCTGCGGGGACGACGTGCCGCGCGACGGCGAGCTCTGGCATGTGCCCTACCGCGACGGGATTGCTGACGATTACTTTTCAACCCGCTGGCTGACCGGCGAGTGGCAGCGCCTGACCGGCACGCCGATTGCGGGCGGCAAAGAGCTGGCCCGCCTCGCGCTCGACGGCGACGCCATGGCCTGCCGCATCTACCGTAGTTTCGGCGAAAACCTGGCCGAATTCGTCGCGCCTTGGCTCACCCGCTTCCGCGCCGACGCCTTTGTGATCGGCGGCAACCTCGCCCGCGACTGGGACCTGTTCGTGCCCGCCCTTCAGGCTGGCCTCGCGGCGCACCTCACCGAAGGGATCGCCATCAAACCATGCGAGCTGGGAGAGCAGGCCCCCATCTACGGCGCGGCCCTGGCCCTTACCCTCGTGGATCCCGCCAGCGTTACCCCTGCGCCTTTGCCAGCCGATTTTACCGGGTTTGACACCCAGCTCGTACGCGTCGCTGCGCAACGTCTCGTGCGGCTCGACGGGCCGGCCGACGCACCCTGGCGTGACGTGACCGACGCGCTGGATCGTGCCCTGCGCGCCGACGGCTCACGCACCGTCTGGTATGACGTCGGTGCCGCCCGAAGCGCGGACGGTCTAGATCCCGACGCGCTGGCCAATATCCGCCCTGATGCGCAGGCCGACCGTTGCGTCGTGATCGGCTGCGGTGCCGCTCAGGTGCCATGGCCCGACGCCTTGACGTTGATGCTTGGGGCTTGAAATGGCATTTTCTGACTCCCAATCCGGCGACACAATCGCTACACTACATCCCAGTCGAATTCAGGTTTATAAGTTTCAATCACTCATTCGTTCCTTTTCATGCACATTCCTCTTCCTAAAATCATTCAGGGCGGTATGGGCGTCGGTGTCTCCAACTGGCGCCTGGCCCAAGCGGTCTCCCGTCTCGGCCAGCTTGGTATCGTTTCCGGAACGGGTCTTGACCAAGTGCTGGCCCGACGCCTGCAAGATGGCGACCTCGGCGGCGACGTGCGCCGCGCACTGGCCCATTTCCCCTTCCCGCAGATGGCGCAGCGGATTCTGGACATGCTGTTCATCCCGGGCGGCAAGCGTCCCGATGAGCCGTACAAGCCGAGCGAAAAGCCGGCAATCAAAAACAACCGCCTGTTCGATGAGTTGTGCATCGTCTCCAACTTCGTGGAGGTCTTTCTCGCGCGCGAGGGCCATTCCAATCCGGTCGGCATCAACTATCTTGAAAAAATCCAGTTCCCCCATCTGCCTTCCGCCTACGGCGCGATGCTCGCCGGCGCGGCGGTCGTCATCGTCGGTGCCGGCATCCCCGTAGAGTTCCCGGGCGTGCTGGACGCGCTGGCGCGCCACGAGGCCGCGACCTATACCATCCGTGTCCACGGTGCGACGCCCGAGACCGACTGCCAGCGCGTGTTCGATCCGGCCCTCTTTATCGAAGAAGGCTGTACGCCGCCCCCTTTGCGGCGGCCGGATTTCCTGCCGATCATCTCTTCGGATTCGCTGGCCACCATGCTGCTGCGGCGTGCCAGCGGCAGCGTGGAGGGATTTGTGATCGAAGGGCCGACGGCCGGCGGCCATAACGCGCCGCCGCGCGGTCCGTTGCAACTGACACCCGACGGTCAGCCGATCTACGGCGCGCGCGATGTGGTCAAGCTGGACGCCATGCGCAAGATCGGCATGCCGTTCTGGCTGGGCGGCGCCTACGGTTCGCCCGAAGCCCTGCGCGCGGCACTCGCGGAGGGTGCCGCCGGTGTGCAGGTCGGCACCCCCTTCGCGCTCTGCGAAGAGTCAGGCATGCTGCCGGAAACGCGCCGCGCATTGATCCGCAAGGCACTGGCCAACAACGGCAAGGTCTTTACCGATCCGCTCGCCTCCCCCACCGGCTTCCCGTTCAAGGTGGCGCAGCTTGAGGGCACGCTCTCCGATCCGGAAGTCTATGCCGCCCGCCGCCGGATCTGCGATCTCGGCTACCTGCTGGAGGCCTATCGCAAAGAGGACGGCTCGATCGGCTACCGCTGCCCCTCCGAACCCGTGGCCGCGTACGTCGCCAAGGGCGGCAAGGAAGCGGACACTGTTGGGCGCAAGTGCATCTGCAACGGGCTTTTCGGCGATATCGGCCTGGCGCAGGTGCGGCCCGACGGGTACATCGAGCCTGCGATCGTCACGCTGGGTGACGACGTGGCCCACATCGGGCGCTTCTGCTCACCGGACCAGGTGGATTTCACCGCCGCCGATGTCATCCGTGTGATTCTGGGATAGGGCCTCCGCCTGTCGTGTCAGAACGGCGCGGGCTCATCCTCGGTCGTTTGCGGATCGTTGTGGGGCGGTGGCGCGGCGAAGGCCGACACATGGCGCGGAATGCCGAACGCCACAAGGCCCAACGCCTGCTCGAGGACGACGCCGAGCCCAAACGCTTCCACGCTGTTGAAAAGGATGCGCACACGGGTGACCGCATCGGGTTCGCTCTTGGATCGGCGCGAGACGTCCAGCGCATAACCGGGGTACGGTTCTGTCTGGCGCGCCAGATTGATGATCGTGGTCGACGTGCGGTTGTCGTGGTAAAGCCCCTTGCCTTCGGCAATCGTGGCGGCCGCCCTTTTCAGCACCAGCAGCAACTGGCTCAGGTCTGTGAAGTTGAGCTTGACCGTGACCCGGTTCTGCCAGTCAAACGTGGCGTGCTGGCGGTTGCCCTGCTCGGCCGAACCGCTGGCCACGCTCTTCTGCGGCGCCAACGTCATGTAGATCGCGCCGTCGCGTTCGCCGGTGGCCGGCACCACCTCCAGACGCGCGGCACTGCCGGTGCCCTTGCTGTTGGCGTGATAAAACGAAAGGCGCGGACGGTAGGCGCGCGGCGCACTTGTTTCGGTGTCAGCAAATGCGGCGGGTGCCGGTGTGAGCGGGATTGTCGCGGTATTCATGTTGAACCTCCTTGTGTGATGTGTTTGTTGGCTTTCATGATCCGGTCATGAAAACAGCGTCACCTTAACACACAAAGAGATCCGATCTGTCGCCTGCCAGGCGACATTTTCACAACCCCTTACACCAGAAGCAGCGGCTGATGAAAGGCATCAAGCGCATCATTGATACGCAAGGGATCGTATTGGCCGCGCTCCAGAAAAAAGCGCACGATCAGGTCGAATGGCGAGCTGGTCGAAAGCGCGAACCCGGCCGAGGCGAGCAGCGCCTCAGTCTGCTCAGGAGTCAGACGCAAGGCAAGAGCGAAAGCGATTACAGTTTGTTTCTTGGGCTGATAGGCGGGGTCGCTGCGGATTTTCGAGAACAGTTTGCGGTCCACGCCGGCCCGCTTGTAGACTTCGACCTCGCTGAGTCCGCTCTCGCGGATGAGCTGAAGCAGACGGCGCGAAAACGGGATGTCGGCGCGGGAGAGATAGTCGGCCAATCCGGCTGGATGCTCGCACACCTGCTGACACGGCACATCCGGCGACACACCGAATCCGGCGAGATAGGCACGCAGCGCACCCACGGTTTCTGCATCGAGGCCGGCAGGCTGTGGCGCAGGAACAATGCAGCTTTCATCATGCATGGCAAATCCCTGACGATGTCCGATGACTGCGGTGTTCTGGATGGAACCACAGAGAAATCCATTTGTCGACTCTTTGCGATCTATGTGTTCTTTGCGGTTAACGTATTGTCACCGCGCGAAAAGGCGCATGCCCAGTGTCGCCGCATGACGCCCTTGCAGGCGGGCGGTTTCAAGCTCGATCGGCGTGGGCTGGCGCGAACCGTCCGGCCCCGCCAAAGTCGTGGCCCCGTAGGGCGTGCCCCCGCTGACCGCATCGCCCACGTGCAATCCCGGTGCCGAGGGCGGCACCCCCACGACCAGCATGCCGAGCCCCAGCAGCACCGTGTGGAAACTCAGTAACGTCGCCTCCTGCCCGCCGTGCTGGCTGTTGGTCGAGCCGAACACACCGCCCAGCTTGCCGATCAGCGCCCCGCGCACCCACAGGCTGCCGGTCTGGTCGATGAACTGCTTCATCTGCGCGGCCATCATGCCATAGCGCGTCGGTGTGCCGAACAGAATCACGTCGGCCTCTTCAAGCTGCTCCACCCGCGCCACCGGAATGTGCGCGAAATGGGCGCGCGCTTCCAACGCGCCGCTGGCCGCCAACGCCTCATCCGGCACCAGCTCTTTCACTTGCCACAACGAGACCTTGGCCCCCGGCACCTCGCCGGCACCTGCCGCCACCGCCTCGGCCATCTGCCAGACGTGACCGTACATGCTGTAAAAAATGACCTGGACATTCATGCTAACCCCTTTCCAATTTTGTTAAACTGTAAGCCGGTTTGGACGCAATGGCAAGAGCAATCACTCCACCCCTTCCCCAGGGCGTTTTTATTTGAACTGGGCTCGCGCGTTGTTTATCAGGGAAACACTTCGGGGTAGACGGAATCCGGCTTTTTTGCTTACATAGACTGCGGATGGAAGCATCAGCAGAGCAACCGGTCGGATATCTTGCGGAAAGGAGCGGGAGGGATGTTGACGATCAGAAAGATCAGGGGCAGTGAGCTGA
>Ga0209407_1001929_pt1 | contig 20536 bp, 14 predicted proteins | sample AD_JPNHG3_MetaG_FD_184410 | JGI IMG/M metagenome (GOLD analysis project Ga0209407, IMG submission 184410) | Active sludge microbial communities of municipal wastewater-treating anaerobic digesters from Japan - AD_JPNHG3_MetaG (SPAdes) (version 2) | ecosystem: Engineered > Bioreactor > Anaerobic... | reverse complement strand
TTGGCGGTGTTAGAACAGACTGCAATGGCAGAACCAATGTCAATAATCTTTATGTCTGCGGAGAGCTCGCCTCTACCGGCATTATGGGAGCCAACCGTCTCGCATCCAATTCACTGCTCGAATGTCTGGTGTTTGGGTACAGAGCTGTTGAAGATACTCGTGAAGCATATAATAATGATGCTAATTTGGCAGTTCAACCAACCTTTTCTCATATTTTCTACAAAAATCCCGCAAATGAGATTCCCTATCTTGACCTCAAAGAGAGAGTTGCCAATATAATGAACGAAAAGGCTGGTATAATCAGAAACGAGAATTTACTTACAGAAGGTCTCGAAATGCTCGAAAATGAAAAAAATAAAATTGGCAGGGATATCAATGAAATATATACCCATCTGAGTAATAACCTTATAACCGTAGCCGAACTCATAATAAAATCTGCCATATATCGTAAAGAGAGCAGAGGTGGGCACTATAGAGAGGATTATCCAAATGAGGATCCAAATTTTGTCAAACACATCATCCAACAAAAAGGAAAACCAATCACAACCATACCTGTTGATGACAAATAATGCCAAAATCACATGGAGAGAGAAGATCTTATTGATAAGCTGATAGCCCTCGCAATAGAAGAGGATATATATACAGGCGATATTACCACAAATGCCCTGATTCCTCAGGAATCTCGCGCTACAGCAGAATTGACCGCAAAAGCTGCGGGAATAGTTGCGGGAATTGATGTTGTTCCCCGAGTTTTCAAACGTCTCGACTCATCTGTCAATTGGTCCCCGTTAATAAAAGAAGGCGGAAGAGTTTCAAAAGGAGATAAAATTGCAAAAATTGAAGGAAGTTATCGTGCTTTGCTATCAGCAGAGCGCACATCACTTAACATCCTCCAAAGAATGAGCGGCATTGCCACTATGACATCAATTTATGTCAAAGAGCTCGAAGGCACGCATACCAAACTTCTCGATACGCGTAAAACAGCCCCGGGAATGCGTATTTTGGATAAGATGGCTGTTAAGGCCGGAGGTGCAGTTAATCACCGCATGGGACTCTACGACATGGCACTTATAAAAGACAATCATATAAAAGTTGCAGGTAGCATATCTAACGCGATTAAACAGGTTAGAGCAACTATTTCTGCTGGAATCAAAATCGAAGTGGAAGTCACAACAATCATCGAGGTTGAAGAAGCACTCAAAGCCGGAGCTGAGATGATAATGTTGGATAACATGAGTAACGAAATGATGACTGCGGCTGTCAAGCTTATAGGCAAAAGAGCCAAAACAGAAGCTTCCGGAAACATGACATTAGCAAGACTCAAAGAGGTTGCCGCCACAGGAGTGGATTATATCAGCGTTGGTGCACTGACACATTCTGTCACTGCTTTGGACATTAGCATGAACATTGTACCACACAAATAGATGCCCATGGAGAAATTAGAGGTTATTGAGAAAATTAAAAAACTAAAATCCGAAAAGAGTGCGGTAATTCTCGCTCACTATTATACAAATCCTGAAATTCAAGACATATGTGACTTTATCGGAGATTCTCTTGGACTGTCACAAGAAGCTGGTAAAACGGATGCAAAGATTATTCTTTTTTGCGGAGTTAACTTTATGGCCGAAACAGCTTCTATTATCTCTCCTCAAAAGAAAGTTATAGTACCCGATATTACTGCAGGATGTTCACTTGCAGAAAGTGTTACAGCAGAAGATTTGGAAGAGTGGAAGGCACTAAATCCCGACGGAATAATAATTTCATATGTCAATACCACTGCAGATGTTAAAGCACATTCTGATATTTGCTGTACATCTGCTAATGCCCTCAAAGTCGTGGAATCAATCCCTTCTAACAAGAAAATTCTCTTTGTGCCTGACAGGCATTTAGGAAAATATATCAGTATCAAAAGTGGCAGAGATATGGAACTTTGGTATGGAGACTGCTGTGTCCATGATCGTTTTAACTCCAAAGTGATTATAGATATGTCTACCCGCTATCCTGAAGCAGATATTCTTATCCATCCGGAGAGCAGTTGCTCAGGAGATCCTGATATATTGAACATGCCCAATGCATATTTTTATTCTACAAGCGGCATGGTTAGACATGCAGCAAAATCTGACAAGCGGCAGTTTATTATAGCCACTGAGAAGGAGATTATCCATCATATGCAAAAAGTAATACCTGGTAAAGAGTTTATTCCGATAAATGCACAAGCCATATGTGGCCATATGAAGAAAGCTACTCTCGAAAAGGCACTTTTGGCGCTCGAGACAGAACAGCCTGAAATAAAAGTTCCTGAAGATATTCGCGAAAAAGCATGGATACCAATCAGGCGGATGCTTGAACTGTAAGTTATTCCGCCCATTTGTTTTAAAATAATATTCTAATTGTATTGCCATGAAAAGTTTGTTGACTAAAGTATTATCGACCATACTGTTATCAATAATTTTGATTTCCTGTGGGAAAGTAATGATCACAGGAAGAAAACAAGTGTTATTATTTAGCCAGGGAGAGATAACATCACTCAGCAACCAGGCATATAGTGAGTTAAAAACAAAAGCACAGCTGTCGGACAATGAACATTATAACAAAATGGTCAATGAGGTTGGCATAAGACTTACAAAAGCTGTTACCGACTATTGTAAACAACATGGTTGGGAAAGTGCTCTTGAAGGTCTTGAGTGGAACTTTGAAGTATTTAAGGATGAGACTGTGAATGCTTTTTGCCTCCCAAACGGCAAAATTGTATTCTATGAAGGTATACTAAAATATGCTAATACTCCTGACCTTGTTGCAGTTGTTATGGGACATGAAATTGCCCATGCCCTGGCAAAGCATGGAAATGAAAGAATGAGTCAGGAAGTGCTTGTGGGAGCTGTTGGTCAGGCCGTTTCCACCTATTTAGGCACTGAAAGCCAAAAAACACAAGCAATATTTGAACTTGCATACGGTGTTGGGTCACAATTTGGTGTTCTCCTGCCCTATTCGAGAAAACACGAATACGAAGCAGATAGATTGGGACTTATAATAATGGCTATGGCCGGCTACGACATAAATGTTGCTCCAAAATTCTGGCAGACCATGAGTTCAATTGGTGGTTCAAAACAGCCTGAATTTATAAGTACACACCCCTCAGATGAAAACCGTATAAAAAAGATAGAGTCAGTACTGCCTGAAGCGGCAAAGTATTATTCTAAAAAATGACTGAATGAAAACAACTTTGAACGAAAGTTATATTTGATACAAAATTGTCTGTATGGAGTTAGCAGTCAACCTGTGGCTATTCATGTGGCAAATCTTGAACTTCTTAAAGACAACAAATCTTTTTCTATTCCTAAAACAAATCTAGTAGCTGCAAAAGTGTTGAAAAAATTACCGGAATCACAACATATGGTTTTAAATAGACATTTGAAGCACGGCCTACCTCCCATCAATCTTGAAACAATATCCTATATGTTTACTCCCCTGACAAAAGCATTTGAAGATGAAATAATAAGTACAGGATTTGATATGGTCATTTGCCATCTCCCTTACGTCTGCAATAAAGAATTCACAGAAAATGAAAAAATGAAATTGATATAAGAGTATGGCTTTGCTGACAAAAGTGGAGAATAAGGGAGTCGAACCCTTGACCCCCTGCTTGCAAAGCAGGTGCTCTAGCCAACTGAGCTAATTCCCCAAAAAATTAAGAACTTTTTGTAGTCCCGAGCGGAGTTGAACCGCTGACCCCTACATTATCAGTGTAGTGCTCTAACCAACTGAGCTACGGGACTATATAAAATCAATGATAGCTTTGAGTAACAAAGTGTAACAATTCAGTCAATTAAGCTCCAAAAAGGAGGTGTTCCAGCCACACCTTCCGGTACGGCTACCTTGTTACGACTTAGCCCCAGTTACCAGTTTTGCCCTAGGTCGCTCCTCGCGGTCACGAACTTCAGGCACCCCCGGCTCCCATGGCTTGACGGGCGGTGTGTACAAGGCCCGGGAACGTATTCACCGCGCCATGGCTGATGCGCGATTACTAGCGAATCCAACTTCATGGAGTCGAGTTGCAGACTCCAATCCGAACTGAGATGGACTTTAGAGATTCGCATCCCATCACTGGGTAGCGCCCCTCTGTATCCACCATTGTAACACGTGTGTCGCCCCGGACGTAAGGGCCGTGCTGATTTGACGTCATCCCCCCCTTCCTCGCACCTTACGGTGGCAGTCTCGCTAGAGTCCCCAGCTTTACCTGATGGTAACTAACAACAAGGGTTGCGCTCGTTATGGCACTTAAGCCTACACCTCACGGCACGAGCTGACGACAACCATGCAGCACCTCGATACAGACTATTGCTAGCTACAACATCTCTGTCGTATCCCTGTACCGTTCGAGCCCGGGTAAGGTTCCTCGCGTATCATCGAATTAAACCACATGTTCCTCCGCTTGTGCGGGCCCCCGTCAATTCCTTTGAGTTTCAACCTTGCGGCCGTACTCCCCAGGTGGATAACTTATCGCTTTCGCTTCGCTACTGACTATATGTCGCCAACAGCTAGTTATCATCGTTTACAGTGTGGACTACCAGGGTATCTAATCCTGTTTGATCCCCACACTTTCGTGCCTCAGCGTCAATATTGCCTTAGTGTGCTGCCTTCGCTATCGGTGTTCTGTGTGATATCTATGCATTTCACCGCTACACCACACATTCCGCACACTTCATCCATATCCTAGCTATACAGTTTCAATGGCGTATACAAGTTAAGCCTGTACCTTTTACCACTGACTTATATAACAGCCTACGCACCCTTTAAACCCAATAAATCCGGATAACGCTCGCATCCTCCGTATTACCGCGGCTGCTGGCACGGAGTTAGCCGATGCTTATTCGTACAGTACTCTCATCAATCTACTCGTAGACCTTATTGCTCCCGTACAAAAGCAGTTTACAACCCATAGGGCCGCCTTCCTGCACGCGGCATGGCTGGATCAGATTTTCATCCATTGTCCAATATTCCTCACTGCTGCCTCCCGTAGGAGTCTGGACCGTGTCTCAGTTCCAGTGTGGGGGACCTCCCTCTCAGAACCCCTAGACATCATAGCCATGGTAGGCCTTTACCCTACCATCTAGCTAATGTCACGCGAGCCATTCCGTATCCGCCTGAACTTTAATTATCCAAAGATGCCTCTGAATAATATTATGTGATATTAGAACAAGTTTCCCTGTATTATCCCACTGATACGGGTATGTTGCTCACGCGTTACTCACCCTTCCGCCGGTCGCCATCACCCGTCACCGGGTATGCTGCCCCTCGACTTGCATGTGTTAAGCCTGCCGCTAGCGTTCATCCTGAGCCAGGATCAAACTCTTCATTGTAAAAAATGTATTCCTTAGCTTATCCTGACTTCGAATTGTTGACGAGGTTTAAAAAACCTCTACCTTTGCTACTCATTAATGCTATCAAAGAACTTTCTATTCAGCGTTTCAATTTCTTCGAAACGGGCTGCAAAGATATGCGACTTTTTTAATCTAACAAAATTATTCCTCCAAAATTTATGAAAAATCAATGCTCTCTTTTCTCCGAAATTAAATTATTTTTGCAGCAGTATGAATATTTATCTACAAATATTTTCAACTTTTTCGAAAATAGGTGCTTTTACTATTGGTGGAGGTTACGCCATGCTGCCTCTTATACAAAGAGAAGTAGTAACAAATAAGAAATGGCTTAGTGAAGAAGATTTTATAGATGTACTGGCCATTTCACAATCTACACCTGGAGTGTTTGTCATAAATATTTCAGTATTTATCGGACTCCGCATAAAAGGTATAAAAGGTAGCATCGTTGCTGCCCTTGGTAGTGCGTTGCCATCATTTGTGATAATTTTACTTATTGCAATGTTCTTTAATTCATTTAAGGACAATGAGATAGTAGAAAAAATTTTTAAAGGCATACGTCCTGCAGTTGTCGCTCTTATAGCTGTACCTCTGATTGGAATGTCAAAAAACATGAATCTTAACAGATACACTGCGTTTATGCCTGTTATAACAGTTATGCTGATAGTTTTCTTTCAGATATCTCCTATATATATATTAATTGCGGGAGCAATATTCGGAATTTTCTATCCTTATCTTTTTAAGAAATGATTTATTTACAGCTATTTATAACTTTTTTTAAAATCGGCCTTTTTACCTTTGGTGGTGGGTATGCCATGATATCGCTGATTCAGAATGAGGTAGTTGTAAATCATCACTGGGTGGATGCAGCCTCTTTTACCGATATGATAGCAATATCACAGATGACTCCTGGGCCAATAGGCATAAACAGTGCGACATATGTAGGATACTCTGTTACCGGCAATGCTTTTGGATCTGCAATTGCAACCATCGCGGTATCTCTTCCGTCTTTTATTATTATTCTCACAATTGCACATTTTTATGTCCAATTCAAAAAAAATGTCTTGTTTGAATCTGCTCTGAATGGTATTAAACCGGTAGTTCTCGGATTAATCGGAGCAGCTGCGACTCTTTTGGTCACAAAAGAAACTTTTATAGACTGGAAAAGTTGGATAATTTTTGGTATTGCATTTGCTTTGACCCAGTGGGGCAAGTTCAATCCGATTTATGTGATACTATTGGCGGGTCTTGCAGGTTATTTAATTTACTAAAATATACTTAAAATAAGTAAGAAATGAAAAAGTTATTAATTACAATTATTGTCCTAACCTCGACATTTTTCACGTCATTGGGACAGGAACCTAAATATACTCCTCTTTACTATCACAGAAGCTCTCTATTTGAATCGCTTCCAATTAATAAATCTGATATTATCTTCCTTGGTAATAGTATTATTCATTATTGTGAATGGGCTGAATTATTCGATAACCCCCATGTAAAGAACAGAGGCATAAGTGGTGATATAGTTCAAGGTGTTTATGACAGGCTCGATCCAATAATTAAGGGGCAGCCAAAAAAGATTTTTATCATGATTGGCGTCAATAATTTGTCAAGGGATTACACTGTAGATTCTACATATATGGGACTTGTCAAAATTGTAGACAAGCTCTCAAAAGAGTGTCCTTATACCAAGCTCTATATACAAAGCGCATTGCCTGTTAACAGCACTTTCAGCAATTACTCTAAACACAGAACAAGAGGTGAGGAGATAAAAAAGTATAACACTATGGTTGAAAAGATGTGTCAGGAGAAGGGTATTACTTTTATCAATTTATACCCTCTTTTCAAGTGTAAGGATAGTGACGAGCTTGATCCTGAGTTTACTAGGGATGGGCTTCATATTAATGGTGATGGTTATTTGGTTTGGAGGGATGCTATTAAAAAATACGTTAAATAGTATGCAAAAATATGAGGTTATCTAAAAAGTAGGCAGCTTCTATTTTTATATGTGGTAGTCTATTACGCATATAAATCGGCGCTTTCGCCACGGGAATCTCAACTAACGTTTAAAAAAAGCGTTGATATAGTTGAGATTCCCGTGGCGAAACTTTTCTAATATGTTTTTATTGCCCCACTGCTCAAGCAAGCTTGGCAGAATGCAGGGATTGCCTCGCTTAAGCTTGGCAGTAGGGCAATAAAAAACCAGCGCATTTCTGCGCCGGCTTTTTCTTTGGGTGGAAGATGGGATTCGAACCCACGACCCCTAGTGCCACAAACTAGTGCTCTAACCAGCTGAGCTACAACCACCATATAGCCCATAATTCATACGGGGTTGCAAAGTTAGCTAAAAAAATCAAATAAAGTATTAACAGTCGAAAAATAGTGCCAGTTTCAGATCTTAAGCAAAATGTATCAAATCGACACAATAGATTATTCAAATATTTCTTACTTTTGCCAAATTAAATTGTTTATATAATATTTTTTTGACATATGGCTCGCGAAATTAAATTCTCTCTGTTATACAGAGATATGTGGCAATCATCAGGCAAATATGTTCCAATGGTGCACCAGCTAAAACAGATTGCTCCTGTCATCATCGAAATGGGTTGCTTCGACCGGGTCGAGACAAATGGTGGTGCTTTTGAACAAGTTAATCTTCTCTTTGGTGAAAATCCCAATAAAGCTGTAAGAGAGTGGACTGCTCCATTTAATAAAGCCGGCATTCAGACTCATATGCTCGAACGCGGCCTCAACGCACTTCGCATGAATCCTGTTCCTGCTGATGTTCGTGAACTTATGTACAAAGTCAAGGCTAAACAAGGAACTAATATATCACGTTCTTTCTGCGGACTAAATGATCCGAGAAACTTGGAACTGTCTGTAAAATATGCAAAAAGTGGAGGGATGATTTCTCAGGTTGCTTTAAGTATCACTCATTCTCCTGTTCATACTGTTGAATATTATATGGATTTGGTTGACAAAGTCGTAGAGTTCGGTGCTGATGAAATTTGCTTGAAAGATATGGCAGGCATCGGTCGTCCGGCGTTTCTAGGAAGATTGACCAAGTCTATTAAGGATAAATATCCAAAAATGATAGTCCAATATCATGGTCATAGCGGCCCCGGTTTTTCTGTCGCCTCAATGCTCGAAGTTGCACGCGCAGGAGCAGATTATATTGACGTAGCTATGGAGCCTCTGTCCTGGGGAATGGTCCATCCTGATGTCATAACAATTCAGGCAATGCTTAAAGATGCCGGATTCCTGGTCAAAGATATCAACATGAATGCCTATATGGAGGCAAGGAGTCTTACCCAGTCATTCATTGACGATTATCTGGGATATTTTATTGATCCAGGTAATAAAGTCAGCACATCTTTACTGGTGGGTTGCGGACTTCCGGGTGGAATGATGGGATCTATGATGGCAGACCTTAAAGGGTTCCAAGGTGCAATTAATGTTTCACTTAGAAATCAAGACAAAAAGGAACTTAAACTCGACGAGCTTGTTGTTATGCTTTTCCAGGAGGTCGAATATGTTTGGCCGCGTTTGGGTTACCCTCCTCTCGTGACTCCGTTCAGCCAGTATGTCAAGAATACCGCACTGATGAACCTTATGCATATTCTTAAAGGTGAACCAAGATGGTCAACAATAGACAAGGATACATGGAACATGATTCTTGGCAAAACCGGCAAATTGCCTGGTGAACTTGCTCCAGAGATCAAGCAACTTGCAAAAGAAAGAGGAATGGAATTTTATGATGGCAATCCACAGGATGCATTTCCAAACGAACTTGATCGCTTCAGAAAAGAGATGAAGGAAAATAATTGGGATTTTGGTGAAGATGATGAAGAGTTATTTGAATTTGCTATGCACGAAAGGCAGTATAGAGATTACAAGAGCGGAGTTGCAAAACAGCGTTTCAATGCAGAACTCGAAGCAGCCAGGGCAAAAGCTAATGCTCCAATCGTTGTTGCCAGGCCTGTTGTAGAATTGCCTAAGGTGGATGTCGAGAAAATTCTTGCTACTTATCCTAATGCAAAACCTGTTCAATCAACTGTCAAGGGTCAACTTATATGGCAATATGACATGATTGACAAGTCGTCTGCTCCTAATATAGGTGAAGTGGTTAAAGCCGGCAAGCCAATGTGCTTTGTTCAAGCCTTTTACGGATTGGAAGCAATTAAACCGGCCTTTGACGGCAAAATAGTTGCAATATGCGCCAAACATGGTGAAACTGTACAAAAAGGAGAAATAATCGCTTTTATAGAATAATTAATATTACTTACCCAATTTTTTAAAAAGGAAAAATTTTAAAATTTTTCCTTTTTTTAATGCAACGAAAATGCATTAAAATGCATCTATAAAATGATTGGCAAATAAAGTAACTATATGCTGAATATTATGCTTTAGAGCCCATCAGAGGTGAGGTACGTGGATTGAAGACATATAAGGTGCTTGTGATCTGTAGTTTGGGTAGCAGCAAACAAAGGTGAACAAAAATCTAAAATATGTGGAATATTCAACTAGCCTGCATCGACGAAGGGAAGTTCCTTTTTCTAATTCTAACAGTATAATATTCGACAAATTGCAGTGACCTAGGAGGGATTCAAACCCCCGACCTTCAGAACCGGAATCTGACGTTCTATTCAACTGAACTACTAGGCCTTGTATTGAGCAGCAAAGGTACTAATTTTAATATTCATTAAAAAATGTATCTTTGCTGCTTAATAATTTATGCATCATGAAAGCAATCGTTTTCCCCGGACAAGGGGCTCAATTCAGTGGCATGGGAAAAGAGCTTTATAATTCATATCCCGAAGCCAGAGAACTTTTTGAAAGAGCTAATGAGATTCTTGGATTCAGAATAAGTGAGATAATGTTTGAAGGAAGTGATGAAGCACTCAAACAGACAAAGGTTACGCAACCTGCAGTTTTTATTCACTCTGTAATACTATCAATATGTCATAAGGATTTGATGCCTCACATGGTTGCTGGTCACTCTTTAGGAGAATTTTCTGCTTTAGTTGCTGCTAAAGCCATTTCTTTTGAAGACGGTTTGAAACTAGTTGCTGCAAGAGCATCCGCCATGCAAAAAGCTTGTGAACTGGAACCCTCTACCATGGCTGCAATTCTTGGCCTCGATGATGAAATTGTTGAACAAGTATGCTCTTCTATCCAGGGAATTGTTGTGCCTGCAAATTATAACACCAAAGGTCAGCTCGTAATATCCGGTTCAGTAGATGCAGTCGCCAAAGCGTGCGAAGCCCTTAAGGCTGCGGGAGCAAAGAGAGCACTGCCCTTGGCGGTTGGTGGAGCTTTTCACTCACCTCTTATGGAACCAGCAAGAAAAGAACTTGCAGAAGCCATAGCTGTGACATATTTTAACAAACCTGCATGTCCAATTTATCAGAACGTTGATGCCAAACCTCATACTAGCCCCGAAGAAATCAAGGAAAATCTGATTAGCCAGTTGACTTCTCCTGTAAGATGGAGGCAAAGCATCGAAAACATGTGGGCAGATGGTGCAAGAGAATTTATTGAACTTGGCCCTGGAAATGTCCTCCAGAATATGATTAAAAAGATACTCCCTGAGAGTACAACAGGCGGTTATCAATAGCAAATTAACGTATTACAAATTTATAGAGTAAGGACACATCTTCTCTTTTAGAAAGATCGGGATTGTGTTCTGAAATATAATTTTCAATTTCAGGATATTTTTTTGGATAAAATTTCTTAAGTGTTGGTTTGTTAACAGGGAAGAGTTTCCCGTCTTTAACCAAAAAAACATGCTCTTTGTAGTTAAATGGAACTGAACCAGACCATAGACCTTTCTCAATCTGATAATAAAAATTATCTTCAGTCGAAACAATATTGTTCATGGAGGCTATATCATTTGTAATTCCGAAAACCCCCTCCTGGACTTTCCTTCCAAAGGTGATTTGCCTTACAACGCCCAGACTTGTCTCTCCGTCAGTATCTAATATCTGGACATAATTATTTTTAATTTTCAAAAAAAGGTAACCGCCGGCACTAAGAGATACAACCATATCTTCAGCCGCAACAGTCACTGTATCGCCTTTCTCATCAATCATCCTTAAAGTTTGGGAACAATTGTCAATATTGAAAATACCGGAATAACTTCTACGATCTTTAAGCATAATTATACCCTTTGAAAATGAAGGCATCGCATACCTGTTTTTTTTAAACAATTCACTGTCGGCAATTTTCCCGTTTTGAACTTTCAGAATGCCGTCCTGGGCAAAACCGATTCTAACAGACAAACTGAGTATAATTGCTATTAGACAGGTGTTTGCAACAATTCTTTTAATATTCCATTCATCTTTCATATAGGATTTATCTTTATGGTTTATAGTGGCATGAATTTAGCAAAATAAACTTTATATTATAAAATAAATGACTAATTTTGTAAAGTAGATAAAATGCTAAAACCTATACCATTCATAAAGGAGTTTGAGACAGAAACAGAGTTCTTTCCGGCAAAGTCCTTCATTGTTGACTTTGCCGCGGTGATATTTTTAAAGATATAAATATCGGTCAGTAATACAATTGTGTTACCGGCCTTTTTAATTTTATATATTATCCTGTTCTAAAACACAATAACAATCAATATAAATCTATAATAAAAAAGCCATGGCAAAGGAAAAAAAATTTATTACCTGTGATGGTAACTACGCCGCAGCACATGTTGCCTATCTTTTCAGCGAACTTGCAGCAATTTACCCTATTACTCCATCTTCTCCGATGGCAGAGTATGTCGACGAGTGGAGCGCCTTCGGAAAGACAAATCTTTTTGGAGAGAAAGTGAAAGTTGTTGAGATGCAAAGTGAGGGGGGTGCAGCGGGTGCGTTACACGGAGCACTCCAGGCAGGTGTACTGGCTACAACATTTACAGCTTCTCAAGGTCTTTTATTGATGATTCCGAACATGTATAAAATTGCTGCAGAATTGCTTCCAACAGTTTTTCATGTATCTGCAAGAACATTGGCGACACATGCTCTGTCAATTTTTGGAGATCATTCTGATGTGATGGCTACCCGACAGACAGGTTTTGCAATGATAGCATCAAGCAGTGTCCAGGAAATCATGGATCTTGGCGCTGTAGCACATCTCTCTACTCTAAAGTCTAAAATACCTTTTGTACATTTCTTTGACGGGTTCAGAACTTCACATGAAATCCAGAAAATTGAAATGCTCGACCAAGAGGCATTAAAGGCAATGATAAGTGAAAAATCTCTGATAGCTTTTAGAAACAAAGCTCTCAATCCTGTTAGGCCTGTAACAAGAGGTACCGCACAAAATCCTGATGTTTTCTTCCAGGCAAGAGAAGCTTGCAACCCGTTTTATGATGCTGTCCCCGACATAGTTGCCAGATATATGGGCGAGATAAGCGAGTTGACCGGAAGACATTATTTGCCTTTTGACTATTATGGAGATCCTGAAGCTGAAAATATTATAATAGCAATGGGGTCAGTTTGTGAAACCATTAAAGAATCAGTCGATTATCTGACTGAAAAAGGAGAAAAAGTTGGCCTTCTCACAGTTCGTCTTTACAGGCCATTCTCTGCTAAATATTTCTTCCGTGCTTTACCTAAGAGCGTTAAAAAGATAGCCGTACTGGACAGAACTAAAGAACCGGGTTCGACAGGAGAACCTCTCTACCTCGACATCAAATCTGTGATTGCAGACCAAGGTGTCAAAATGCCTTTGATTATTGGCGGTCGTTACGGACTCTCTTCTAAAGATACAAGTCCTGCTCAAATACTTTCTGTTTTTGAAAATCTTAAACTCAAAGAACCTAAAAACGGCTTTACTATCGGTATCGTAGATGATATCAGCTTCAAATCTTTACCTGTCAAGGAGGAAATCAGTCTTGCCAAATCAGGTGTAAAGGAATGTAAATTCTATGGCCTTGGTTCAGATGGTACAGTAGGAGCTAATAAAAATACAATAAAAATCATTGGTGAAACAACTCCAAAGTATGTTCAGGCATATTTTGACTATGACTCAAAAAAATCCGGAGGGTATACTTGTTCACACTTAAGATTTGGCGATTCTCCGATTCAATCGCCTTATCTTGTTTCAACTCCTGATTTTGTTGCCTGTCATGTTACTTCTTATCTTCACAAATATGATATTCTCAAGGGCATCAAGAAAGGAGGCACTCTTCTCCTGAACACCTTGTGGTCTGTAGAGGAAACCAAGGAAAAGCTTCCAGATTATATTAAAGCCACAATAGCTAAGAAAGATCTGAAACTTTACATTATCAATGCTACAAATATTGCCGAAGAAATAGGTTTGGGCAATAGAACAAATACAATTCTTCAGTCAGCATTCTTCAAGATTACAAATATAATCCCTTACGATCAAGCAGTTAAAGAGATGAAAAAGGCTGTCGAAAAATCATATGGAAGAAAGGGTGAGGCAATTTTGAAAATGAACTACGACGCTATTGACAGAGGTGCAGAATACGTTCAGGTAGATATCCCTTGTGAGTGGAAGAATCTGACCGCCAAATTCCGTCCTTCTAACTATGACAGGCTTGCACCTGACTGGGTAAGAAATGTTGCAGACCCTGTAAATGCACAAAATGGCAATGATCTTCCTGTAAGTGCATTCCTCAATTTGGAAGATGGTACTATTCCTGCCGGAACTGCTGCATATGAAAAAAGAGGTATTGCTGTCAATGTGCCAGAATGGCAAAGTGAAAACTGTATACAATGTAACCAATGTGCCTATGTTTGTCCTCATGCTGCAATACGGCCATTTTTGATGAGTGAGGAGGAACAGGCTAATGCTCCAAAAGGTATTAAGAAACTTACCGGTAATGGTCCATTCAAAGCATACAGCTTCACAATACAGGTGTCTGTGATGGATTGTACAGGCTGCGGAAACTGCGTTGATATATGCCCAGCAAAAAATCAAGCCATAATAATGAAGCCTCTTGAAACACAGCTTCATGAACAGAGCAACTTTGACTACCTTAATTCGGTTGTTGGATATAAGGACACAATACAGCCAAAGACACAGAATGTCAAGAATCTCATGTTTTCTCAACCATTATTCGAATTTTCCGGAGCTTGTGCCGGTTGTGGAGAAACTCCTTATCTGAAGGCTATATCCCAGCTTTTTGGTGACAGGATGATGGTTGCAAATGCAACAGGTTGCTCATCAATATACAGCGGCTCTTTCCCTTCTTCACCATATACCACAAACAAGGATGGATATGGTCCATCCTGGGCAAATTCTTTGTTTGAAGATAATGCTGAATTTGGTTTAGGGATGAGACTTGGTTCAGAAAGAGTTCGTGACAGGATTGCAAAACTTATGGCAGATGGACTCGAATGCGATAAATGTTCTGCAGAAACAAAAATGTTATTTGGCGAGTGGCTCTCCAAACGCAATGACCCTGCAGCTACAAGAGAGATTGCCGATAAGCTTGTGCCTTTAATCACATCTTGCAATTGTGACATTTGCAAAGAACTGACCACTTTGAAAGATTTTCTGGTTGTTCGCTCTCAATGGATAGTTGGAGGTGACGGATGGGCATATGATATTGGATATGGTGGACTGGACCATGTTCTTGCATCTGGTGAAAACGTTAATGTTATAGTGCTTGATACTGAAGTATATTCTAATACAGGTGGGCAATCCTCAAAGTCTACCCCTGCAGGTGCCGTTGCAAAATTCGCTACCTCCGGGAAGAAGATTCGTAAAAAAGACCTTGGAATGATGGCTATAAGCTATGGATACGTGTATGTCGCACAGGTTGCAATGGGTGCTAACAACAACCAGCTCCTTAAGGCCCTCAAGGAGGCAGAAGAATATAATGGGCCTTCTCTCATCATTGCCTACTCACCATGTATTAACCACGGACTGAAAAATGGGATGGGTGCGTCCCAAAGAGAAGAAAAGTTAGCTGTTGAATGTGGTTACTGGCATCTTTACAGATATAATCCTGCTCTCGAAGCAGAAGGCAAAAATCCTTTCACTCTCGACAGTAAAGAGCCTGACTGGAGTAAATTTCAGGATTTTATCAAAGGAGAAGTTCGCTACAGTTCACTTGTTAAAACATTCCCAAAGGAAGCCGAAGAGCTGTTTAAACTTACCGAAGAGTATGCTAAAATGAGATATAATTCATACAAAAGATTGGCCAGCATTTAGTAGTCTCTAAACTGATTGAAATGAGGTTGTCTACTTTTAGACAGCCTCATTTTTTATGTGCAATTGCTTTAGAACAGTATTATCTTTTTCTCCTCTTCAGGGATATCACCACTCTCAAGGATAACATCTTTTATTTTAGACTTTCTTGCCCTCACACTTGAATAAGGAATGGAGAGAATAATTGAAATATCTTTATTTGTGAGGCCACTCTTTACCAGAACCAGCATAAGAATGTCAATTGGAGAACAAATCGAGCTTAAGTAACGGGTATATGGATAAGCAGATATAAATCTATTACTATTTACAATCTGTGAATACTGATCCTTCATCTCCTCCTTTGTCCTTTTAACAAATTTGTGAAGATTGTCTGAAATGGTCTGATTGTATCGCCTCGATCTTTCAGCTTCGTTGAAAACATCTTCTATAAGATCAGGCATTGACAAGGCATTGGCTTTGCTGATCTCACTCAACAGCCATTCTTTTTCTTCAATACCAGCAAATGAGATATTTGATTTCCTTAAGTAGTTATTTTTTAATACGTTATAAGTCAAAAAAAAGAAAAGAACTACAACGACCAATATCAGATATAATTGATGTTTCTCTGCTTTGTCAAGCTGAGTATTAAGCTTTGCAACTTCATTTTTGTTATCTATTTCAAGAAGTTTTTCACGTGTTCGGGTTGTAGAATATCTTAAGAGATTTTCGTATGCCTCCTTGTAATAGTTACATGCAGACTGAAAATCACCATGCTTCTGAAGAAACAAAGCATAGCGCGCTGGGTATGTATAACTTTTATCTGCAACAGTATCATTTGATTGTTTGAGCGTTTCAAGAAAATAGGTCTCAGCACTGTCTCTTATACCTTTATTGTCATAATAAATAGCGAGCCTATAATTTAAACTTTGATAATCAACATCTTTAAGATTATATTTCTTAGCAAGATTTAGCATTCTTTTGAGATAAGCAGTAGCTATCTCCGACTCTCTCATACTTACATAAAAGATATACATGGCATTACACAATTCATATTCCATAGCAGGTGATGCATTTTGAGCAAATTGAATTGATGCTATGCTCTGAAAGGCTTTGGGAATATTACCCATTAAAAGATATAGTCTTAATAGTTTTGTCTTAAGTCTTACAATTCCCACTGAATCATTTAACTCGGAAGCAGCCTTTATGGCTTTGTTTAAATAGACTTCAGCAAGGGGAAAAGCTTTTTGAGCTCTCAAAATTTTACTTTTGTACTCATAACACTTTGAAAGAATATATGGATCTTCAAGACTATATGCTTGATAAACAGAATCGGCCTTAATCAGATAATCATAAGCAGTAGAATCCTTTGAACCTCCCATTGAAATTAGAATACCATTATACAGCAATGCTCTGCAATAGTTTCTTCCATCTTTTCTATGCGACTGATACCATGAAAGAGATTTACCGATATTCTCAATTTCATTTTCTCTGAATCCCATTGCAGCCCTCTCTTTAGCCATACTTCTCAGTAAATAATAATAGGCTTCGTTCTCACCCTCCAAAGAAAATTTATCCAGTTGGTTAAGGCTATCTAGTAGAGCTTCAGAATTTTGAATAATTAAATGCTCCCAAGATTGCATGCGAGAATATAACTTGGCATTTTCATTCTTAATTCCATCACATGAAATTATAAAAAACAGTAATAGCAATAAGAGTCTTCTTCGCATATTAATAACCTAAAACTGCAATAAAGATACTACTCAAAATTCAAAAAAACACTATTTACGAGATTTCAAAACTTGAATCACATAATCAACAAGTTCTCTCTCTCTCTCAAGTGAAAGATCCAACACCTCCCTAGCCTCGCCTGTAAGTCGTTCTGCTACAGACTTATCCTCGAGATCGACCGAGTTAATCAACACATTCATATATGCACCGTAAACAGCAGATCTGACAGCCAATGCTCCCACTCCTGCATCTGAAACAGAATTTGGGTTGCCATCTTTTATCATGGCTTCAAGAAGATCAAAAGCTGAATATGCCACTTTCATTGTTTTTAGAGGAATCTCCGTAGCATATTGTGTGGCAGATTGTATAGCATCTTCTCGCATCTTTTTTTCTGAATCATTTCCTTTAGGCATGGAAAATGCGTTCATAATCTTATTGAATGCATTAGTATCTTCGTCTACTAAAAAAGTCAATTCGGATATAATTTCCTGACCTTTTTCTGCCCAGTCTGAAAAGTATTTCCACCTTTCATCCCATCCCGGTTTATGAGCCGAAAGATTTGCGACCATAGTGCCGAGTGCAGCGCCAAGAGCACCCATATAGGCCGAGACAGATCCTCCTCCGGGCGCGGAAGATTCCGAAGCTGTCTCCAAAGTAAATCCTCTTGCTGTAAGATCAACGAGCCTTTTACAGTTTTTGTCTTCAATCAGATACTCAATAACCTTTTCTTTAGGATTGAAAGGTTTGAGATCATCAAGCCCCATTGACTTAATGGCAATTTTTATTATTTCCTCTTCAGCAACTCCCAGGGAACGCTGTTGTTTTTCCAAATAATATTTTCCGGCATCAATAAGAACTTTCTTAGGAATCAACCCGACAATTTCCGACCCTGTTACTCTTATACCTCTTGCAGCAGCTTTAGCAACTACCTCATCGAAAGCCACATGTAACGGTGTCTGGGTGATATTTGTAACATTCATTGAAACTTGTGCTATTCCGTATTCCTCTATATACCAGCCAATCGCCTTACATCCTTTGAGAGTGCCGGGAATCCAAACATCTTTGCCGTTCGCATCTTTAACGACTTTCCCCGAAACAGAATTTCCCTCCCTCAATTTTCGTCCTTTTTCTCTTACATCATATGCAATTGCATTTGCCCTGCGGGTAGATGTTGTATTTAGATTGAAATTAACAGCAATAAGAAAATCTCTGGCACCTATCGCCGTTGCACCTGAATGAACAACGTTTCCTTCAAATTTGTCCGGCCCAAAATCCGGTTTCCATTCAGGGTCTTCGAACTTCTTTGCCAGACCTTCGTATTCACCAGATCTGCAATTGGCCAGATTCCTGCGCTCAGTCTTAAATGCCGAATTTTCATAACAGTATACAGGTATTGAAAGTTCTTCCCCAACTCTTTTAGCCAGATTTCTTGCAAGTATGGCACACTCCTCCATAGAAACCTCAGCAATTGGAATTAGAGGACAAACATCAGTAGCTCCCATTCTTGGATGCTCTCCGTGATGACGACTCATATCAATCACCTCGGAAGCTTTTTTTATAGCCCTGAATGCAGCCTCGACAACCGCTTCAGGTGCTCCTACAAATGTCACTACCGTCCTGTTAGTTGCAGCACCTGGGTCAACATTCAACAGCTTGACACCTTCAACACTTTCGATTTCATCTGTAATCTGTTTTATTACAGACATGTTTCTCCCTTCGCTGAAATTGGGGACACATTCAATTAGCTTTTTAATCATAACATCTATTTTACAAACATTTTCACCTCTGCCGGCAATCTTTTCTTCAACGCATTAACATCCAGATGAAAGTAGTGATAAGGATAAACATTATGTGGTTTTATAACATTTACCGCATCTATAAACATGTCATCACTCATTGTAAAAGGCAGATTCTTGGGAAGAAAAGCAACGTCAATTGTACCAAGGTCTCTCATCTCAGGGATTAACTCTGTGTCTCCTGCAAAATAAAGTTTGAAACCTCCAAAATCAAGTATGTAACCATTTCCCACTCCTTTAGGATGAAACAACTCTCCTTTTTCATTACGTTGATTGATATTATAAGCATAAGTTGCAGTAATATGTACACCGAAAAATTCATATGTCTCACCCTGCCTCAAAATTCTGACACCTTTGAGAATTTTAGCAACTGCTGGTGTAGATATGATTATAGTTTTATCCCCTGTAATCGGCCTAAGAGCCACAGGGTCCAAATGATCATAGTGATCATGCGTTATCAAAATAAGATCCATTACCGGCAATTTTGTATAGTCGGCTATCTCTCCATAAGGGTCTGTAATAATTTTACGACCATTCCAGTCAATCATTACTGATGCATGTCCAATAATGGTGACATTAATATTTCCAAGTGGTGTTACAAATTTTGCCATAATTTTCCGTTTAAATATATCTTCTCCACTAATGGAGATGTAAATGCATAAGGAATATATTCGATAGAAGGCACAGGTTTGGCAATAAAAAAGTTTGCAATCTTACCAACGGCTATCGTCCCATGTGTTTCTTCCAAACCCATGGCATATGCCCCGTTAATAGTGACAGCATTAATAAGTTCCTGTGGAGTCATCTTTAATTTAAGTGCCCCAAGAAACATCATGTACCTCACGTCTCCTGAAGGGCATGACCCTGGATTATAATTGGTTGCTATGGCAACAGAAAGTCCAAAATCAATCATTTTTCTGGCCGGGGCATAATCCATTTCCAGAAACTGAGTCGTGCCAGGCAAAAGTGTTGCCATAGTCTCTGAAGCATGTAGAGTTTTAAATTCTTCTTCACCTGTAAATTCCAAGTGATCGACAGATATGGCATTATATTTTACCCCAACCTGTACGCCTCCCGAGTAACTCATCTGATTGGCATGAACCTTGGGTTTTAACCCGTATTTCATTCCAGCACATAAAATCCTGTCAGTATCTTCAACAGTAAAAAAACCCTCTTCTGTAAATACATCTATAAAATCGGCCAATTCTTCAGATGCAATTACCGGAATCATCTCATTGATAATTTCATCTACATAATCACTCCTGCGGCCTATATAGCGCTCAGGAACAGCATGTGCTCCAAGAAATGTGGTTTTAACAGTCAATGGAGTGAATTCTCCTATCCTCCTGGCTACTCTTAACATTTTCAATTCATCTTCAAGAGACAGTCCATATCCGCTCTTAATCTCAACAGCTCCGGTTCCTAACGCGATGATTTCATTTGCCCTTGAAATAGTTTGCAGAAGTAAATCATCTT
>Ga0209407_1001927_pt1 | contig 20545 bp, 20 predicted proteins | sample AD_JPNHG3_MetaG_FD_184410 | JGI IMG/M metagenome (GOLD analysis project Ga0209407, IMG submission 184410) | Active sludge microbial communities of municipal wastewater-treating anaerobic digesters from Japan - AD_JPNHG3_MetaG (SPAdes) (version 2) | ecosystem: Engineered > Bioreactor > Anaerobic... | reverse complement strand
TCGGCCAAGAGCCATAAGCGAAGAATTCAATTGACGATATTGGCTAGCCAAATTGTTCAAAGGTCGAGTAAGCATTGGAATATAGGCAATAAACATTACCAAAGAACCGGCAGTAAGAGTGCCCTGCTTTAGCATTAGAATACCAAAACCAAAAACGCTACTAAAACCTAAAACATCTACAATCCCTTGCCATAAACCCATTTTAAGCCAAATAAAACGCCAATTTTTTTCTACTCTCCCAGCCTCGTTTAATTCTTTGGTAATAGTTTTTTTCGCTAAATTTTCAGCGGTATTGTATTTTACGATTGGAATATTTCTGACAATGTCAAAAATGCTGCCAAAAGATTTTTCATATTTCCGGTGCAAAATAATTTGGGTTTTTAATATTTGCTTTGTGTAATACAAAGTAATTAAAACAAAAACACCTGACATTATTAGTAAGGTAGTAGCTAATCGCCATTCAACAGAAAAAAGAATTATTAAAGCGATAACAAAAGACAAAACAGCGGGAAGAAAAGAAAAAAGCACCTCTTCAATAATCGTGTACATGCTTTGGGCTCCGCGGTCTATTTTTCTATTCACTTCGCCAATTTTCTTTTCTTTGTAAAAAGAAATTGGTAAGTTAATAATATGACTGTATAGGTCGCTTGTCAGATTGTTGCTTAAATCAATCGATAATTCATAACTTTTTTTATCGCCATATTTTCCAAATAAATTGGCTAAAATAGAAAGACTCACCCAAAAGACAATCAGTCTTATAATAGGATAAAAAGAAGAATTAGCATTAAGGGCTAAATCAATAAGCCGGCCGTAAATAAACGGTACCACTGCGCTTAAAACGCTTGAAATTAAAATTGCAGAAACTCCTAAATAAAATTTAGAACGAGAGGGTAAATGCTCAAAAACAAACTTTAAGCCTTCCTTTAAACTTAACTTTTCTTTAGTCATTATTAAGTTCTTTTTTGAGTTCCTCTAACAATTCTTTTGCTTTTTTAGAAAGATTTTTTGGAGTGGAAACTTTAATTTTAATAAATAAATCTCCAGCGCCAAGCCGATTAAAATGTTTAATTCCCTTTCCTTTAATTCTAAATACTTCTCCAGAATCTGTACCAGGAGGAATTTTAAAAATAATTTTTTTCTTATCAAGGGTTTCGATTTCTTTTTCTGCTCCTAAAGCAGCCTCTGGAAAAGAAATATTTAGAACCATAAACAAATCATCTTCTTTTCTTTCAAAGATTTTATGAGGAAGAATTTTAATTTTCAAATAAAGGTCGCCACTTTTACTGCCAAAAATTCCTGCCTCGCCTTCGCTTTTGATTTTAATTGTTTCATTATTTCTCACCCCCGGAGGAATTTCCACCAAAACTGTCTTTTTATCATAAAGTCTTCCGTCTCCTCCGCAAATATGGCAGGGTCTTTCTGGTACTCTTCCACGACCTTTGCATTTTGGACAGTCAGTAATCTGAGTAAAGGCTCCCAAAATAGTGCGTCTTGATTCTCTCACCACTCCCTCGCCTTTGCAGACCGGACAGGTTTTCAATTTTGAATCAGGCTCATAACCTTTGCCTTTGCAATGGTCGCAAACCACATAAGTTTTAAAAGAAACTTCCTTTTTTGCTCCAAAAGCCGCTTCTTCTAAGGTTATTTCTTGGGTGACTTCTAAATCTTTCCCTTCCATTGACGCTTCGCGAGTGTTAGTTTGCCTGCTACCAAAAAAATCGCCAAAAATATCTGAGAAATCAAAATCTTTGCTAAAGTTAAAAAAATCAGATTCGAATGGCGTTCCGAAATCAAAAGAAGACCAATCAAAGCCCCCAAATCCCTGAGAAGCGCCAGCACTTGCTCCTTCAAAGGTTCTGCCAAATTTATCATACTGGGCTCTTCTTTCCGGATTGGATAGAACTTGATAAGCCTCGTTTATCTCTTTAAATTTTTCCGGGTTTCCCCCTTTATCTGGATGATATTGATGAGCCAATTTATAAAACGCCTTTTTAATTTCATCTTGAGAGGCGTTTTTTGGCACTCCTAAAATTTCATAATAATCTTTCATAAAATTTTATTTGTAAGAACTTCAACTGCAATTTATATTAAACTATTTCCAGTCCAAGTGAATAAGTTCGTAGCGCGGCTCTGCGAGCGAGCGGGCATGGTCCGAGCACTCAACGCAGTTGAGTGCTCGGGAGTGAGCGAGCAGCGCCAGAGAGCGAGCACGCTGGGCGAGCGAACGGTAGCGAGAACTTATTCACTTGGACTGATAAAAAATGAATAATGATATTGTCTTTCCACTTCTTACTCTAAAGTTAAAAATTCTTTTTCTATTCCCTTGTTTTCTGTTCTGACAATTTTCAAGCTTACCAGTATTTCTTTCATCATCCAACTAAAAATAATCACTATATAAGAAAAAACAAAATTAAACAAACTTACTAGCGAATAAAGTATCAAGAAAATAATAAAATAAAAAACCCACTTTAAAACAGGAGAAAGAGTTTGCCATTTGTTAAATACAGAATCTATTAAAACCAAACTAATCTTTTCATCTCCTTTTAAAGGCACTGATAAAAAATCGCTTAACTTTGCCTTTGTTTCTTTCAATAAAGACTCCTCAAGAGTTTTTTTTGTTTTTTCCGGCGCCTCTACTTTTTGTTTTGCAATAAATCCTTTAAGCAAATCGTCAACAGTGCCGGAAAAAGTTATTCCTTCTGGGGTTTTTATAAATCGGCTTAAAACAAAATCTAAACCCCCGCTAAGTTTGTTTTTTATTTCTTCACCTTGGCTAGTAAATACAAAGAAAAAGAAAAAGATTAACAGAATTACCACTGCCCAACTTAAAAAAATTGAACCTTTTTTTACTATTCGCGGCCAATTCAAATTAATTAAAACATTTGATTCTCCTTTAATGCTTAAACAATACAATCCTAAAAGAATAAAAACACTAAGAATTACATACCAAAGATAAACTTCAAAAAACTTAAATAAAAAAATAGGCAAAAAGAAAGAAAAAGAAAAAATAATTAATCCAAAAAAAATATATTTAGATTCGGCAGATAAAGCGAAGATAGTTAAAAGAGCAAAACCCAAAAGTCCCAATATTACACTGCTTATTAAAGAAAAAAGAGTAAAATTTTTAATTGTATTTATAACCAAAAGCGAAAAAAAAGCGAAAATCGCCGCCAGAATTACGATTAAAAGAATTGATTTATAAAAGCCTTTGATATCTTTTTGGGCTAATCTATAAATCCGATAAATATCACTTCCCTTCGAAGTGTTTTGTTCTAACATACTAGTTCAATTATACCACCTTTTTATTCTTCTTTAAAGTCTGCGTCTTTTGGTTTTTCTTTATCTTCTTCAGTTTTTTCTTCCGGCGCTGATTGAGATTGAGAAGGGCCAGTCTGTTGATTTTTATAAAGTTCTTGGCCGATCTCAGAAAGAATTTGAGAAAATTCTTTAATTTTTGTCTCTATCGCCTCTTTATCATCTTTATCCTTTATTTCTTTCAACTCTTTTATCTTTTCTTCAACCCTTTTTACCAAATCATCGGAAATTTTGCCTTTGGCGTCATTTAAAGTTTTTTCCGCTGTATAGATTAAGTTTTCGGCATTATTCCGCACTTCAACTAATTCCTTTTTCTTTTTATCTTCTTCGGCATACATTTCTGCTTCTCTCTTTAATCTCTCTACTTCTTCTTTTGACAAACCGCTTGAACCTTCAATTTTTACTGATTGTGATTTTGAAGTCGCTTTATCTTTTGCAGTTACTGATAAAATTCCATTGGCATCAATGTCAAAAGTCACCTCAATTTGAGGAAGACCTCGAGGGGCTGGCGGAATACCATCTAAGATAAATTTACCCAAACTTCGACAATCATTAGCCATTGGTCTTTCACCTTGTAAAACATTTATTTCGACTGAGGTTTGATTATCGCTGGCAGTGGAAAAAATTTGGGTTTTTGAAACTGGAATAGTAGTATTTTTTGGAATCATAATTGTATTAATTCCACCTAAAGTTTCAATTCCCAATGACAGTGGTAAAACATCCAAAAGAAGAACATTTTTGATTTCTCCTTCTGGCACTCTCTTTTCCTGGGAAGCGGTGATAATCTCTGCCTCAATTGCGGCGCCGATTGCTACAATTTCTTCCGGATTAATTGATTTGTTTGGCTCTTTGCCAAAAAAGTTTTTTACTGTTTCCCTGACTTTTGGGATTAAAGTCGTTCCCCCTACTAATACTATTTCATCTATCTGGCTTTTATCTAGCTTTACTTCTTCTAAAGTCTTTTTTACCCTTTCAATCGATTTCTCAATTAAATCATTTACCAAATTCTCAAATTGAGCGCGCTTTAATTTGTAATACAAATGTTTCGGCCCGTTTTCATCAGCCGTAATATAGGGAAGATTTATCTCTGTTTCCAAAACTGAAGAAAGTTCAATTTTTGCTTTTTCTGCTGCTTCTTTTACTCTTTGCAAAGCCAAAGGGTCTTTTGACAAATCAAATCCCTGTTCTTTTTTGAATTCTTCTATTAACCAATTAATTATCCGCTGGTCAAAATCTTTTCCGCCTAAATGCGGTTCACCCCCAGTAGCAAGCACTTCAACAGTTTCTGGTGCTACCTCTAAGATTGTTACATCAAAAGTTCCGCCTCCAAAGTCATAAACTAAAACTTTTTGTGATTGTTTTTTTCCTAAACCATAAGACAGAGCCGCGGCTGTTGGTTCATTAATTACCCTTAAAACTTCAAAACCGGCAATCTCCGCTGCTGTTTTTGTTGCCTTTCTTTGGCTGTCATCAAAATTTGCCGGACAAGTGATGACAACTTTTTCTACTTTATCTGACAATTTATCCTCGGCGTCTATTTTGATTTTTTGCAGAATCATTGAAGAAATTTCAATCGGCGAATACCACTTATCTCCCATCTTTACTTCAACTGAACCATCAGCAGCCTTTCTTGTCTCATAAGGAAGGTTTTTTAATTCTTTCTGGATTTCTGGGTCGTCGTATTTTCTGCCAATGAATCTTTTCACTTCAAAGATAGTATTTTTAGGGTTAGTAACTGCTTGTCTTTTTGCTAATTCACCAACCAACCTTTCATTATTTTTGGTTAAAGCGACAACCGAGGGAATCAAAATTGAACCCTCTCTTGATTCTAAACATTTTGGCTCGCCATTAACAATGGAAGCCATTTTTGCAATAGATGTTCCCAAATCAATTCCTAATACTTTAGACATAGTAGTTATAATTAATTTTAATTTTAATTTTAATTTTTAATTTCTTTTTCTACTGCCACTCTCGCCGGTCGCAGCATTTTACCATTTAAAAGATATCCTTTCTGAAAAACTTCTGCCACCGTATTTTTTGGATAGCGATTTGTAACTATTTCTGAAACTATTTCCATATAGTTTAAATCCGGTATTTTTCCTTTTTCCACTGGAATTTCTTCCAGTCCTTCTCTTTTCAGTATTTCTTCTAATTGGCTTTTGATTAAAATAACTCCTTTCAAGTATTTTTCTTTCATCGATTCTTCTTCATTTTTCAAACTATTCAAAGCCAATTCGAAACTATCCAAGACTGTTATCAGTTCCTTGATAATCCTCTCATTGGAAAAACGAATTACTTCTGACAGCCTTTCTTTTTCCTCTTTCTTGTAATTAATCAACTCTGCTCGCGCTTTCTGCCAATCATTAAATAGTTCTTCTTTCTCCTTTTTTAACTTATCTAATTCTTCTTTTAAACTCTCCTCTTTTTCGGTTTTTTCCTCTTTTCTTTCTTCATTAGCCATATTAGTTAAAAAACTTTTTACACTAATTCAGATACCGCCTTAATTAATCCTAAATTTTTCTCATAAGGCATTCTTTTAGAACCTAAGATACCAAAAATTCCATTTTTAGAATGCGATTTTTCTCCCAAAAAACTCAGACAATCAATTTTAACAAAGGGATTCTCTCTTCCGATATAAACTAAGGGACTATCTTCTATCTTTAAGTTTTTAATCTGTTTGTCGAACTTTTCAAGCGATTCAGCAACTTCTTCTATTAATTCTAAAACATTATTTCGGCTATTATCAATATTAGCAAAAAGATATCGTAGACCTTTCTTAACTAAGAAGTCTTCATCGGAAAGATAAAAAAAACTAAACGATTTTGTTTCTTCTGATAAAAATTCAGCTAACTTGTCAAAATCTTTTAACATTGAAATTCTTTCTTTTAACTTTTCAAACCATTTATGCTTCCACTGGTCTATCTCGCCGCTTTCAAGAATATTGGAAATAAAAAACTTTAAAGCCTTATCAGTTGGTAAGCGACCACTCGAGATATGGCATTTGTAAAGATAGCCTTCTTTGCTCAGTCTTTGAAAATCATTTCTAATCGTTGCTGAACTTAAATCCAAGTGATAACGATAAACCAAAAAACTAGAAGCCACTGGCTCGCCTTTTTCCAAATAAGAACTGACTACCTTTTGGAGAATTCTTTTCTTTCTTTTTTGAAATTCCTCTTTTATTATTATCATACTCCTTACCCCTATATTTTACTCATTAGCAATTAAAAGTCAAGAGTGCTAATTGTCTTGTTCTTCCTCCTTCTTTTTATTACAATTATAAAAGATAAAAAGTATAAAAGATAAAAAGAACCAAACGCTTAAAAAATCTTTTTTTGTTGACGATCGTCAACAAAAAAAGATTTTAAGAAAAGATTAGAAATAGACGTCTCTTGCCGCTTATTTCTATCCCCTTTTTATCCCCAAAGTTGGTTGTGCTTTTGGCTTCGAGTTGGTAAAATAGTATTAAAATAAATTTATTGCTATGAAACAAGTCTTTAGAGGTAAAATTATCTGGGTAGACATTCATAACCCAACAAAAGAAGATTTAGAATATGTGGCTAAAAATTATAAATTACACCCTTTAATTGTTCACGAATTAGGGGTGCCAAGCCAACGTTCCAAAGCAGAAATTTATAAAGATTATATTTATATAGTGACCCACTTTCCTTATTGGGACCCAATAAAACAAACATCTGTCCCTTGGGAATTAGATATTATCATTACGAAACATTCTTTAATTACCTCTTCTTATGGCCCAATGATAGATGCTCATCAAGAAATTTTGGAAAAAGTTTATCAGAAAGATTTTGAAGAAAATTATTTAAATGAAGTCTCAAAACTTTTTTATTTTATCTTCACTCAGTATCTGAATTTTGCGATGCGTCAAATTATTCATATTCAAGAAAAAATGAACAGAATTGAAGAAGAAATTTTTGCCGGCAAACACCACCAGGTTATACCCCTAATTTCCTATACTAAAAGAGATATCTTGAATTTCAGAAGAATTTTTCGCTATTTAAAAGAAGATATTAATTCTTTAGTGCGAAGGGGACCAATGATTTTGGGCGAAGGTTCAAAAATTTATTTTGAAGATTTAATGGGAGAAAGTTTAAGAGTTGACAATATTATTGAAGGTTTTAAAGATACGATTGAGTCTTTGGAAAATACCAATAATTCCTATATCGAATATAAAATTAATCTTTTAACCAAGATTTATACCATTGTCTCTTTTGTTGGCTGGCCGGCTTTAATTATTATTAGTTCTTTCCAAATGAATGTTCAATATTTACCTATTAGAGGCAAGCCGTATGATTATTTTCTTATTCTCACAGTGGCTTTTGTTCCCGCTATTATTCTCTACCTAATCCTTAAAAAGAAAAAAATGATTTGAAGATTAATTAGAGATTAAAATGAAAATTTATAATACTCTTACTAAAAAAATCGAAGTCTTTAAACCGTTAAAAGACAAAAAAGTCGGTCTTTATACTTGCGGACCAACTGTTTATGATTATGACCACCTCGGCCACGCCTGGAACTACACGATGGCTGATTTATTGCGCCGAACCCTTGAATACTTAGGCTATAAAGTAACTCATATAATGAATATCACCGATGTTGGTCATCTAACTTCAGATGCTGATACTGGCCAGGATAAAGTTGAAAAAAGCGCTCAAAAACATAGAAAAACTGCTTTTGAAATTGCCCAATATTTTACTGAAATTTTTCTTTTAAATCGAAAAAAAATGAATATGTTGGAGCCAGCTGTTATTTGCAAGGCAACTGACCATATACAAGAGATGATAAATCTAATAGAAAAAATCAATGAAAAAGGCGCAGCTTATATTATTGATGATGGAGTTTACTTTGATGTTTCAAAATATCCGAAATATGGTCAACTTTCCGGCAATACTTTAGAAAAACTAAAAGCCGGAGTCAGGATTGAAGTTAATCCCCAAAAAAAACATCCGGCAGATTTTGCTCTATGGAAATTTACTCCTTTAGGAGTAAAAAGACAAATGGAGTGGGACTCACCTTGGGGCAGAGGTTTTCCTGGCTGGCATATCGAATGTTCGGCAATGTCGATGAAATATTTAGGAGAAAGTTTTGATATTCATACTGGCGGAGAAGATAATATTTTCCCCCATCATGAATCAGAAATAGCTCAAGCAGAAACTGCCACGGGAAAAAAATTTGTCAGATATTGGTTTCATCCTAGATTTTTACAGGTTGAAGGACAGAAAATGTCCAAATCTCTCAAAAATTTCTATACCCTAAAGGACCTCGAAAATAAAGGATATGAGCCTTTAAGCTTAAGATATCTTTTTTTAACCGCTCACTATCGCCAGAGGTTTAATTTTACCTTCAAAGGATTAGAGGCAGCCCAAATCTCGTTGGAAAAATTAAGAGAATTTATACGAAAAATTTTAATAGAACAAAAGACTTCGGGGAAACAAACAGTTAGTCTTAAAAAATACCAACAAGAATTCAAAAAAGCAATCGAAAACGATTTAAATATACCAAAAGCCTTAAGCGTTTTATGGAAACTTATTAAAGATTATAATAAAAATCCATCTAAATTTGATTCTAAAAAAGTTTATGCTTTAATCTTAGATTGGGATAAAGTTTTCGGTTTAAATCTTAAAGAAGTAGGATTATTTAAACTTCCTAAAAAGATTACTGAATTGGTTAAAAAACGAGAAGAATACCGCAAGAAGAAAGATTTTAAAAAAGCTGATGAAATTAGACAGCAAGTACAAAAATTAGGATATTTAATTGAAGATACAGCTAAAGGACCAAAAATATGTCTCCTGAAGAAAAATTACCACCACAAAATATAGAAGCAGAGGAATCTGTTTTAGGCGCTTTAATTATAGACAATAACGCTATTATAAAAATTGCCGATATTTTGTATCCGGAAGATTTTTATTTACCAAAACATCGGCAAATTTTTGAAGCAATTCTTGATTTATACAAGAAAAATGAGCCTGTTGATGTTTTATCTTTAACTAATAGATTAGAAGAAAAAAATCTTTTAAAAGAAATTGGCGGCGTTAGTTTTCTTACTTCTCTTGTTAACAAAACTCCAACCAGCGCTCACGTTGTTCATTATGCTAAAATTGTTCACGAAAAGAAAATTTTAAGAGATCTAATAAGCGCTTCTTACCAAATCGCAGAATTGGGTTTTAACGAAGAAGAAGACGTGAATAACGTTTTGGACACTGCTGAACAAATTATTTTTAATATCTCTCAGAAATCTATTAATTATGAATTTTTGCCTTTAAAAGAAGAATTAGTAAAAGCCTTTGAAAGAATTGACCAACTTCATAAGGGCGGTGGCAAATTGCGAGGACTGACAACTGGCTTTAGCCAATTGGATAAATATTTGGCTGGCCTACAAAAATCAGATTTAATAGTTTTAGGGGCAAGGCCTTCATTGGGAAAAACTTCTTTGGCTTTAGATATTGCCCGACACGTTGCTCTCAGAGAAAGAGTGCCGGTGGGAATTTTTAGTTTAGAAATGTCTCGCGACCAAATTGTTGACAGATTAATTGCTGCAGAATCAACAGTTGACTTATGGAGAATCAGAACTGGCAGACTTTCAACTGAGGGCGAAATAAATGATTTTACTTTAATTCAAGATGCGTTATCACGCTTAGCCGAAGCGCCTATTTATATTGACGATGCACCTTCGCCAACTATAATGCAAATGAGAACTGTCGCCAGAAGACTTCAAGCAGAGGCGGGCTTAGGATTACTAGTAGTTGATTATCTTCAATTAATAACTCCTTCTTCTCTCAAAGAAAGTACAGTTCAGCAATATTCTGAAATCTCGCGTTCACTCAAAGCCTTATCCAGAGAATTAAATGTTCCAGTTTTAACTGTTTCTCAATTGTCACGAGCAGTTGAGCAACGTTCGCCGCCAATTCCTAGACTCTCTGATTTAAGGGAAACCGGAGCCATTGAACAAGACTGTGACGTGGCAATGTTTATTTATCGAGAAGATAAATATAATCCTGATACTGAAAGAAAAAATATCGCTGATATTATAATTGCTAAACACCGCAATGGACCTTTAGGCCGCATTTCTTTGTATTTCAATGAGCAATTAACTAGTTTTAGAAATCTGGAAAAAGAAGAATTTTCCAGCGAGTTTGAAGAATTAGAAGGAGAATAATAAATAATAAATAATAAATAAAAGATAAAAAATAGAAGATAAAAGAGAGGATAAATTTTTGATTTTTAATTTGTGTTTTTTAATTTTTATTTTTTATTTATTATTTTATTTTTATGTCCTTACCTAAACCCATTAAAAATTTAGCCGATTCATTAGCGCAATTTCCAGGAATTGGACCACGTCAGGCTTTAAGACTGACTTTTTGGCTTTTGCATCAAAAAAAAGAAGTTCAAACAGAACTATTAAAAAACTTTAATGATTTATTTTCGAAAATAAAACTTTGCCCCGAATGTTCGTTTCCTTTTGAAATAAAAAATAACGAGACCTTATGTGAATTCTGCCGAGATAAAAGAAGAAATCACAATATCATTTGCGTAGTAGAAAAAGAAACAGATGTTTTATCTTTGGAAAAAACAAATAAATACAATGGCCTTTATCATATTTTGGGAGGACTTATTTCAGAAATAGACAAAGAAACAATCAAAAATCTAAACTTAACTACCTTAATCTCAAGAATAAAAAATAAAAGTAAAACTAATCAGCCAATCCGAGAAGTAATTTTGGCTTTAAACCCGACTTCCGAAGGAAATCTTACTAGTTATTATCTGGAAAAAGAAATAAAAAATCTCAACCTTCAAATAAGAATTACAAAACTCGCCAGAGGAATACCCACTGGCGGAGATATCGAATTTGCTGATAGCGAAACTCTAATCAGCGCACTGGAAGGAAGAAAGTAACGCATCAAGGAAAAAATATTTTCTTTATTTCTATTGTATTTCTTTTATCAAAACTTCCAGATAGGGCTGACGATGCCCTTTCTTTTTGCGATAGCGAGTTTTTGAATGATATTTAAAAACAATTACTTTTTTCCCTTTTCCAGTTTTTAAAACTTCGCCAATTACCTTTTTCCCTTCTAAATAAGGTTTACCAATTAAAGTTTCTTCTTTTTCATCAGAAATTAAAAGTACTTTTTCAAATTCAATCTTATCCCCTTGTTTAAGGTTTTTTATTTTTTCTATCTTAATTTTTTGATTTGGTGAAACTAAATACTCCTTTCCTCCAGTCTCAATAACTGCTAACATTTTATTATAAATTTAAAAAATAAATTTGAAGACTAATCAGAAAAATTAAAACGACAATCACTATATTAGCATAATTTAAAACCTTTTTCAAATTTACTCCCTTTATTTTTACTTTTTTACTCAATAAAAAATTAACTAAAAGAAAAATAATTCCCAGAATATAAAAATTAAAAACTCTTTGTCTTTGGGTTAAGAAATTAAAACCTAATTCATTTCTTTTTAAAACCACGGGAAAATTCGGCGCTGATTTTAAATAAACTTCCAAAATTAAAACAAAAGAGATTATAAGGAAAATTATCAAAAATAAATTAATCTTCTTTAAGTTATAAATCTTCATTGTTCTTTATATTTCTATTTTCTATTTTTTGCTTAATAATTTCAACTTCTTAATATTACAATCTTTCCTTCATCCCATAAAAAAATTGCCACTTTATTTCTTCTCCTTCCTTTGTGATTTTCTCCAGATCGTCATTTCTTACTATATCTTGAAACTCAAAATAGTCCCACGGAGCTAATTTAGGCTCATCTTTCATAGAATTATCTTTCTCTGGTTCTTTCTTTTGTTCTTTCTTTTGTTCTTTCTCTGGTTCTTTCTTTTGTTCTTTCTCTTGCTTTACAAAAGAATTATAATACTCTAAATACTTGTTAACTAATAATCTAATATTTCCTGCATTCACTGTTATTAAAATTCCTTCATTTTCTTTTGTTTTTTGCATTTTTTCCAGTAAAACATTCTGAACAATCGCAGTTGTAATTTGAATCGGGATAGCTTTTATTAATTCCTCTAATTCCTCTTTGTCCTTATTTAAGTCCTTATTTAACTTTTTTACTACTAGAAAAGCGTCCGCGCCCTCTATCCGATCATCATAAGGAGAAGCCTGTTGGATTTCTGCTTTGATATTATCCTCAACTTTTATTAATCTGTCTTTTATTAATTTCTGCTTTATCGCCTTTTGCATTTCCTCCTTCTTAATTATATTATAAAGATAACCAATGATTATTTTTTCACAAACAAAAGGAAAATCGATAGTTCTTTCCTTTTCTTTTTTCTCAGCTATCTTGATATCGCTCTCTATTACCGCCTTAACGGTTTCTTGATTAGCACAGCCGTTTAATTTTTTCTTTCCTTGATAAGTGGGAATTTTATCAAAAAAAACTTGAAGGATTGGCCAGATACTTTTACAAGGATCCCCTTCTTTGATTTTTTCCTTTTGTTCTTCAGTAATTTCTTCGTTCTCCATTCTTATTATTTTTTCTTCATCTCCAATAAAATTTAATTCTGAATAAGATTCTAAAGGCATATTTTACATAATTTAGTTAGTGGCATGTGCGGGATTTGGACCCACGTTTCATCCGTGAGAGGGATGCGTCCTAGACCGGGCTAGACGAACATGCCATAAAATGCCAAAAATTTACCCGTCAAAATTGTACGAAGCAAAACTTAGACAGGTGAAAAATACAAAATCTTTTATCTTTTATATTTGTTTCTAATTTAATGAAATTATAACATAAAATTTCTTAAAAAACAAAAAAGGCTCTAAAAGCCTCTTTAAGTAGTCGTCTTATCTTTTCTTCAATTTTTATTCTATTTTCTCGTCTGGAGGAATGTTGTAATAATTAATTAAAAATTGCTCTACTTCTTTGAAGGCTAGAGTTACAGTATGACTAGCAGCGCTATTTGGGTCTATAGGCTTATCCATTTTCACTAAGATTAAAAAGCGAGGGTCTGAGGCCGGAAAGAATCCCACAAAAGTATGAATCTGGTCATCTGAATATCCTCCTTTGCCAAATAAAGGAATTTGAGCAGTACCAGTTTTTCCCCCTAAACTATACCCCTTTATTTTGGCATTTCCCCCAAAACCATTTTCAATTACGGAAACAAGCATTGTGGTTAATGTCTGGGCAGTTTCACGAGAGATTACCTGTTTTTGCTCTGGCTGGTCAATTGAGTGATACACGCCATTTGAATCTTCTATTGCCTCGACAAGATAGGGATTTACCATTTTTCCTTCGTTTAAAAAAGCAGAATAGGCTCTGATTAAACCAATTGGCGTAACTGTAATTCCCTCGCCATAACAGGCAGTTGCCAAATGGCTTGGGTTGGCTTTTGGATATTCCAAATTAGACAAATCACCAGTAATTTCATTTGGTAGGTCAATGCCAGTTTTTTCGTCTAAACCAAACTTCTTAAAATATTCTCTTAAATTTTGCATTCCTACTTTCTGACCAACAAAAATCGCGCCCGTATTAATAGAACGCTCTAAAACTTTTGTCATTGTTACATTTTTTCCATAAACTTCATTCCGGTAATTATTAATTCTATAGCCAGAAACTTCAAAATATCCTTTATCATCATAAGTAGTCTCTGGGGTCACTTTTTTCAGGTCTATTCCTGCTGCCATTGTGAGAGGTTTAATTACTGAACCTGGTTCATACATTTCTTCTACTGCATAATTTTTATAAACTGAATAATCTTTAACTTCATTAAATTTATTTAAATTAAAAGTTGGCCAATTTGCTAAGGCTAAAATTCTGCCAGTTTTTGCTTCCATTACAATGATTGAACCTTTTACCGCTCCCCTGCCTTTGATTAAATTTTCTAAAGCCTCCTCGCTTTTAGATTGAATATTTTTATCAATGGTAGTAATGAGATTTGCTCCTTCAACCGGGGCCCTGTTTGAAGTAAAAAGAGAAGAAATTAGTCTCCCCAAAGCATCTCTTACACCGGAAAATTCACCTGGCTGTCCAGATAAAACATCTTCATAATAGGCTTCAAGTCCGTATCTGCCTTTTATTTTTCCATCTTCTCCCTGAGAAACAAAACCAATTGTTTGACTTAATAAACTATCGAATGGCCAGTAGCGAAATCTTTCTTCCCTAAAATAAATTCCTTTTATTGCTAACTCTTTTATAATATCCATTAACTCTTCATCTTCAATTCTATTTACTAATGGTTCATAAGGGTCGCCGGCTTTGCTTAATCTTTTCAAAATTTCCTCCTTTTTTAAAGGTAAATATTGAGCTAGGATATCAGTTGCTTTCTGCGGGTCTTCTATTTCTTTAGGAACCGCATAAAGAGACCAATATTTTTTATTGATTGCTACGGCTATCTTTTCTTTGTCTTTATCTTGAGTATAAATTAAACCTCGCTGAGGCAAAAGCGTAGTTTTGGTGGAATGATTTGCTTCTGCCAAAGCCCGATATTCTTCATGTTTTAAAATTTGAAGGTCAAATAAACGCACTGCTAAAACCGCAAAAAGAATAATAAAACCTAAATAAATAAAAAAAACCCTTCCAGAAGGGTTAATTTCTTCATTTGGAAGAGTAATTTTTCGTTTATAAGACCGCCGCATACCTAAATATTAAAATCTTAACAAAGAATTCTGGGCAAGATTGTCTTCTTTTAAATTCAAATAACTGATATTTTTTACGGGAACAAAATGATTTTCTGCTGCCCATTTATTAATCGCAATGGTTGACTCAGCGTCGGCTAACTCTTCCTGAAGAGTGGCTAAATTTTCTTCAGTTTGGCTGATTTCGTTTTTAAGCTTATAAATCTGATAATCTAAAGAAATATTCTGACCATATAAAATAAGCCAGAACATAAGCGAAATTATTAGTGGGGCAAGAAGAAATACCGCTAATTTGATATGGCCAAAATATTTCTTGATATCTAAAATGGGAGAAAAGAAGTGAAATTTCTTCCGGGGATATTTTTGACTGGAAACAAGAATAACTGGTCTTCTAATTTTCTTTGAATTAGAGTAATCGTAAATAATTGTCATATTTTTATTTATTATTTTTTTCTATTGCCCTTAATTTTGCTGAACTAGATTTAGGATTTAGAGAAATTTCTTCTTTTAAAGGAGTAATTGGTTTTTTTGTGAGGATTTTACCATTGTTTTGTTTTTCTAATTCTTTAAAAAAGTTTTTGATGATTCTATCTTCAAGCGAATGAAAAGAGATAACTACTAATCTTCCATTCGGTTTTAAAACTTCAAAAGCCTCAGCTATTCCCTTTTTAATATTTTCTAGTTCGTTATTGGTCGCGATTCTTAGGGCCTGGAAAGTCCGGGTTGGAAACGGCAACCGATGATTGTCGTAGTTTCTGGGTAGCGCTCTTTTTAAAAGTTCAACCAAATCCATTGTTGTTTCAAATTTTTTCTCTTTCCTTTTCTTAACTATTGCTTTCGCTATTTTTAAAGAATATCTTTCTTCCCCAAATTCTCTTAAAATTCTTTCAATTTCTTTTTCCGGATACCAGTTCAAAATATCTTTGGCAGTCAAATCTTGATTAGTATCAAATCTCATATCAAGCGGCTCATCTTTTTTATAAGTGAAACCGCGGCCAGATTCTTCTAACTGATAAGAGCAAATCCCTAAGTCAAACAGAATTCCTTTTACTTCGTAAAATTGACACTGTCTTACTATTTCTTTTAAATTAGTGTAACTATCATTAACTAAAATCAATCTTTTAATATCTTTAAATCTTTCTTTAACTTTTTTGTAAATTTCTTTATCAATTTCTATTCCTAAAACTTTTCCTTGAGGCTTGTTATTTTCTAAGATTTCTAATGAATGTCCGCCTTCACCGAATGTTGCATCAATAAAATCTTCATTTGACTGAGGTGTCAGATACTGGGTTACTTCTTTTAAAAGAACGGGTAAATGCATGAAGAAATAAGTCAAAATTCAAAGGTCAAAAGTCAAAATCCATAGTTAATAAAGTTGTCATCCTGAATATTATATCCCTAAGTCACTTAGTTTTTCCGCAATATTACTTGACTCTTTTTCTGTGCGTTTCTTATACTCTTCCCAAAGTTCTTCATCCCAAATTTCTAAACGATTATAAACGCCGGCAATCACAATTTTCTTTTTTAAATTAGCAAATTTTCTTAAATAATCAGGAATAATAATTCTTCCCTGATTGTCTGATGAAACATTCATTGCGCCAGCCAACATTAATCTTTGAAAAGCCCGAGAGTTTGCTTGACTTAAAGGTAAATTTTTAATTTTTGAAACTATTTCTTCCCAATCTTTTTTGGGAAAAATAAACAAACAACTGTCAAGTCCCCGAGTAATAGTTACTTCTTCTCCTAAAAGGGTCCTTAACTTTGCTGGCATCGCAATTCTTCCTTTTGAATCTAAATTATAATGATATTCGCCGATTAACATACCAATGTTATTATCCACAATTTAGTTGAGTTATCCCCACAGTTATCCACAATCATCCACTTTTCTCCATTTTATTATTTTTTCGGCCTTAAAGTCAAGAGTAATTGCCACTAAAAAACACCCTGTTTAAAAGGGTGTTTTTCTGCTTTAATAATAGATATTTCTCTCTTACTTTTCTTACTTATCCACTATTTATTCACACTAACTTTTTATTCTATGTAATAAATAAATTTTTTGTGGGCGTATCCCGATTTGAACGGGAAACCTCTACGATGTGAACGTAGCGCTCTGACCATTGAGCTATACGCCCTCTCCAATAAATCATAGCAAAATTTTTATAAAAAAGAAACTCTATTAATAGAGTTTCTTTAATCTTTTTAACTGATAAAAAAATATTTTATCTTGAGAAACGGCCAAAACAATAAACAACTATTTTATTTCCACACTGGCGCCAACCTCTTCTAATTTCTTTTTAATATCTTCTGCTTCAGATAAAGAGATATTCTCTTTGACTGGCTTTGGCGCAGCATCCACTAAATCTTTTGATTCTTTAAGGCCCAAACCTAATAAATCTTTCACCACTTTAATAACCTGCAGTTTTGATTGACCACCATCTTTTAAAATTACAGAGACAGTTTCTTTTTGAGCCGCTTCCGCAGCACCAGTTTGAGCCATATTAGCAGCACTCGGATTAGATATTATCGGCATCGCGGAAACTCCAAATTTTTCTTCTAAGGCTTTTACTAAATCATTTAATTCTAAAACTGAAAGTTCTTCTATTTCTTTAATGATTTTTTCCAATTTTTCTGACACTTTTTTTTCTTCTGCCATAATGTTTTATTTATTTCCTATTGCATTTATTACCCTCGCTAATCTAAACAGATTACTTTTTAAAGAATAAACTAAACGATAAGGGGGTAAATAGATTGCTCCTGCTAACCGACCATATAAAACATTTTTAGCAGGAATATTTGCTAACTCCTCCACGAGGTCTGCTGTTAGAAATTTTTTATCTAACAAACCTCCTATAATTTTGAAATTTTTATTCTGCTTGGAGAATTCTTTTAAAATTTTTGCTGGAGAAAGGGGGTCTTCAAAGACAAAATTGACTAATATTGATCCTTCTAATTTTTCCCGCCAATCCTCTTCTAACCCTTTTCTTTTTAAAGCCAAATCTAAGAGAGTTTTTTTCATTACTTTCGCTTTACCACCGACTTCTTTTAATTTCGCTTTGAAATTGTTTAACTCGGTAGTTTTTACGCCATTAATGGAGGAAAAATAAAGAGCAGTAGCTTTACCTAAATCCTCCCCTAATTCTTTGACTATCTCCCGTTTTTTATCTTTTGAAATCATAATAAAAAAATGCCTATTAATTTAATAGACATTAGGTTCTGCTTAAAACAGAAAAGCCAAATTTCCTCGTTAGGCTTTACCCTTAAAGGTACCTAATGTCTCCGGAATAATGTAATTCAGTATAGCAAATTAAAAAAATAAAGTCAACCCAGAGCCGATGGTCGGAATCGAACCGACAACCTTACCCTTACGAAGGGTCTGCTCTACCTGTTGAGCTACATCGGCTTTTTATCCTTATTTTACCATAAATTAGTAAAATTGCCAGAATATTCAATTTTTGTTAGAATAATTATCAAAACAATTTCTTTAGTTTTTATGAGTGTCAAAAAGAAAAAAGTAATTGTGGGAATGTCTGGAGGTGTTGATTCTTCGATGAGCCTTCTCATTTTAAAAAATAAAGGCTATGAACCTCTTGGGGTTACTTTACTTTTACCAATTTGGAAAAATTCTCAAAATCTTTTAAGAGAAAACATCTGTTGTACCAAAGAATCCGTTAATCTGGCAAAATCAATCTGCCAAAAATTTGACGTCCCTTACTTTGTTTTAAACAAGCAAAAAGAATTTAAAAAAATAGTGGTTGATTATTTTAAAAGAGAGATCAAGGAGAACAGAACGCCCAACCCCTGCGTAATTTGTAATCGTTATTTTAAATTTAAACATTTAATTGATTGGGCAACAAAACATAAAATTTTTTATGTGGCAACCGGTCATTACGCCAAAATTAAATATAATAAAAAAACAAAAAAATATGAATTATTTAGGGCTAAAGATAAAAAAAAGGACCAGAGTTATAATTTATCTTTTTTGACCCAGAATCAATTAAAGCGCCTTATTTTCCCTCTTGGAAATTTGTTTAAAAAAGAAGTTTATAAATTGGCAGAAAAAGAAGGATTCTCGATTTTTTACCAAAAGCCCCAAAGTCAGGATTTTTGTTTTGTTTCAAATAAATCGCTCAAGGAATTTATTAAAAGTTATCTAAAACCAAAACCAGGATTAATTATTGATAAATCAGGAAAGATTCTTGGCAGGCACAATGGTTTGAATTTCTATACTTTAGGTCAAAGAAAAGGGATAAATCTCTCCAATGGTCCTTATTATGTTTGCGGTTTTGATTTTAAAAAAAATCTTTTAATAGTAACAAAAAATAGAAACGCTCTTTATAAAAAAGAAATTATTATTTCAAAAGTAAATTTTATCAGTGGCAGAAAAATTAGAAAGCCGACTACTGTTTCTGTTAAAACCCGCTCTCAACAAAAACCTCTACCAGCAATTTTAAAACCTTTTTCAAATAACCACTATCAAATCATTTTTAAAAAAAGAGTTTTTGCTCCTACTCCTGGTCAAATTGCTGTTTTTTATCAAAAAGATAAATGTTTAGGTGGAGGGATAATTCGGAAATAATTTATAAATTCAGGGCAAGATAGCAAACGATTATTGCGGCTGTCTCTGCCCGAAAAGTTAAAGGAGACAAACTCACGATTTTAAATCCCTTATTTTTTGCTAATGCTAATTCTTTTTCATCCCAACCTCCTTCCGGGCCAATAAAAAGACCAATTTTTTTATTGTTAAAATCTTTCAATAAAGAGGGAATAAATTTATTACCTTTAACATCAAAAAATAAATTAGCATTTCCTCTACTGAGAACAATCGCTTTCTCAAAATCTATTGGTTTAGAGATAAGCGGCAACTTTCCCCGACCAGACTGTTCACTAGCCTCTTTAATAATTTTTTCCAATCTTTCAAAATTGAGATTGATTTTAACCGTTCTTTCGGTAATTAAGGGAACAATTTCTTTTATTCCAATTTCAACCGCTTTCTGAACAACTAATTCAAAATTCTCTTTTTTTAAAATTGCGCAATTAAGAATAACTTCTCTTTTTGGTTCAATTAAATTCTCTTTTATCTCTAAAATTTCTAAATCAAGGAAATTTTTGTCAATTTTAACTATTTTGGTTAACGCCTCTTTTAAATTATTGTTAAAAATTATAACTTCGTTTCCCTCTTTTAATCTCAAAACATTTCTTATCTGATGAATAATTTCTTTATCTAAAATCCTAACAATTTTTGCTTCTGGTTGAAATTCTAAAAAGAATCTATTTAACCGCATATCTAAACAAAATTTATTTCTAGTATATAACTAACCGCTGAGCGGGTGAAGGGAATCGAACCCTCTCTTCGACCTTGGGAAGGTCGCGTACTGCCAATATACTACACCCGCATTTTCTCTTTTAACCCTCTTTTAATTCGTTTTAAATGTCCTCAAAATATTATACCATAAATCTCTTAAAGCCTCAAAAAAACTCTTGGTCTCCAAGGTATTTTCAGTAGTTGTCGAGGTAATTGAAGTTTCGGGAATAGTTTCTTTTGGAGGAATAACTAAAACAACCTCCTCGCCTTCTTTTTTAAGCCCAAGCATCAATCTTACCTGTTTTTCTAATTTTTCTTC
>Ga0209407_1001922_pt1 | contig 20592 bp, 15 predicted proteins | sample AD_JPNHG3_MetaG_FD_184410 | JGI IMG/M metagenome (GOLD analysis project Ga0209407, IMG submission 184410) | Active sludge microbial communities of municipal wastewater-treating anaerobic digesters from Japan - AD_JPNHG3_MetaG (SPAdes) (version 2) | ecosystem: Engineered > Bioreactor > Anaerobic... | reverse complement strand
GGTGGGACAAAGACAACGCCGAAAATATGATGGCCCTGGGGGCCATATATCACAGCAGACTCTGGCAGGCATACTGGAAAGCCGAACGCAAGACAGGTTGAGCATGCCAGGATTTGGTCTCGCACACCAGGGCCCGGGCGATGGTCATTTTTCTTGACCGGGCGAAGCGATATTGTTTAAATAACGCGGATGCGCATTTTTTGGATGCGAGCAGGTGAATTCTACGCTGGGAATGGGTCGCAAACTGAAAGGACAACGCGGGATGAAGGTCAGTAAACGGGCACAGGCAGTGCCGCCGTCGGCAACCATGGCAGTCACAACCAGAGCCAAAGAAATGAAGGCCCAGGGCATCGATGTCGTTGGGTTCGGGGCTGGCGAGCCGGATTTTGACACTCCGGATTTCATCAAGCAGGCCGCAATTGCCGCCCTGAAGGCCGGGCAGACAAAATACACAGCCACGTCCGGGACAATCGAACTGCGAAAAGCGATTTCCGAAAAATTGAAACGCGAAAACAACCTTGACTACAAACCGGAACAAATCATAGTCAACATCGGGGCTAAACACTCCGTTTACGAATCAATGCAAGCCGTCGTGGATCCCGGCGACGAAGTGATTCTGCCAACGCCATACTGGGTGACGTATCCGGAAGCGGTGAAACTGGCGGGTGGGACGCCGGTGGTGGTTCGCACGCAGAGCGCAAACGGGTACAAGATCACGCCGGCCGAGCTGAAGAAGGCCATAACGGACAGGACGGCTCTCCTGGTGCTCAACTCGCCAAACAATCCGGGCGGTTTCTCGTACACTCCGGATGAGTTAGCGGCGATCGCCAAGACACTCGAAGGCACGCAAGTTATGGTGCTTTCGGATGAGATTTACGAGAAACTCGTCTACGGCGATACCCGGTTCGTGAGTTTCGCATCGCTCAGCCAGGACGCGTACAATCGAACGCTGACAGTCAATGGGCTCAGCAAGGCCTTTGCAATGACGGGGTGGCGGTTGGGTTATACGGCCGGGCCGCTGGAGGTGATAAAGGCGATGGGCCGACTCCAGGACCATATGACGCAGAATCCCGTAACGTTCGTGCAGGCGGCGGCGGTGGCGGCGCTCAAGGACACCAGTGATACGGTTGAAAAAATGCGTGTCGAGTTCGAGAAACGCGGCCGATATATCTATGAACGGCTCAACGCCATCAAAGGCGTTAAATGTGACCAGCCAACCGGCGCCTTTTATGCGTTTCCGGATGTATCGGCGCATTTCGGCCGCACAATCGGCGGCACAAAGATCACCGGCAGCATGGATTTTGCGACGGCGCTTCTGGAGCAGGCCCAGGTGGCCCTGGTACCGGGCGAGCCGTTCGGCTGTCCTGAAAATGTTCGTTTGAGTTTTGCCTGTTCTCTGGCACAGATTGAAAAGGGTCTCGACAGGATCGAGAAATGGCTGACTTGACGACAAGCGAAAACAGGTTGACCATTCTCAGATTCTGGACGGCAACAGCAATCGCGGCGACGATCGCGGTGTTTGCAGGGCACGCGTGTACGCACATGGTGGCGGCGGGGGATACATGGGTGGCCATGGCCTGCGGGCGGCACTTTGTGGACCATGGCGTTGATACCGTGGAACCGTTCAGCTTCAATTCGCACAAGCCCGGGCCTTCCGACGCCCAGTTGGCGTCTTTCCCCGCGTGGACGCGGCCGATCATTCGCAAAATTCATCCGACGGGCTGGATCAACCAAAACTGGCTGACGCATGTGATTTTCTATCGCATGGCCCAGGCGTTCGGCAGCGACGGTGAATTCAACTACAACGCCCTGGTCTACTGGAAGTTTGCGGTGACCCTCATCTGCACGGTGTGCGTGTTCTACATCGGGCGGGTCATGGGGGTCAGTCCGGCATGGGCGGCCGCGGGAGCATGTTTTGCGGCCCTCGTAGGACGGACTTTCATCGATATTCGGCCGGCCGTCTTTTCGAACATGCTCGTTGCCGTTTACCTGCTGATTCTGGCATTGACGACCTGGAAGAACGTGCGGTACATCTGGCTGATCGTGCCGCTTATCGTTTTTTGGTGCAACGTGCACGGCGGGTACGTGTACGCGTTCATGATGCTTGTGGTTTTTGCGGCGATCCATTTCATCACGATCCCTTCGAAAAAGGTATTTGCGACGATCGGTTGGCGAGGAATGCTGCACACGGCCGGCGCGGGGGTGACTGCGTTTCTGGCAATGCTGATTTTCAATCCCTTCCATCTGACAAATCTGACCCACACTTTCGAAATCAGCATTTCCAAACACGCCGAATCCTGGCGTACCGTCAACGAATGGCACGGGGCCTTCGAATGGAACAATCCGGTGGGAGAAGAGGAAGCGTTTCTTGTCATGTTCATTATCATGTTCGTCGCCATAGGGCTTTGGCTGGTTGCGCTGACGCTGAAGCCTCGTGTGGAAACGCGGCGACGGGCCCGGGCCAATGTCGATCCGATCCCCGGCACCTTTGAATGGCCCAAGATTGACATGGCTTACATTGCGATTGCATTGTACACTGTCTTCATGGCGGTGAAGATGAGGCGGTTTATTCCCATAGGGGCGGTGGCGATGTGTCCGCTGATCGCCCTCTTTTTCGATCAGGCTATCAAGATGATTGCCGCGAGACTCAATTACAACCGTACCGCACGAGGACGGATGTTCGTTGCAGGACAGGGAGAACCTGGCGGGGCACGGTTGCAGCCCGGTATTCAAGGGCGACTTGATCTTCCCCCCCTGCCGCCCTGGGTGCGGTGGGCGGTTCCGTTGGGGTTCACGGCAACGGCAGTGCTGCTGGGGACGGTCTGGGGCACGCGGTACAAGCAGGTGTACCTGGACCCGTGGGCGAATGACGATGTTTATGACTCGGTGTTCATGCGGATGACGGCATCAAACCTCAAGCCGTTCGACGTGTGCCAGTTCATTCGCGAAAACAAGTTCAGCGGACGTGTGTTCAACCACTGGACTGAGGGCGGGGCGGTGGCATTCGGGCAGGAACCTGACGAGAAGACCGGGGAGATTCCATTAAAGCTGTTCATGGACGGGCGGGCGCAAGCGGCATACAACCATGACAAGTTCACGTTGTGGCAGACGATCAAGAGCGGCGGCCCGGCGGCCTACGCTCCAAAGGCCGCCCGTCGTAATCCCACGCATGCTGATTTTCAGAAGATTGGTGAATGGGTCGACCAACAGTTGAAGAATCATGATGTCTGGGTGGTTCTCATGCCGATCAATGAAATCAATTCGGATTTCATGATGGGCCTTCAGACACAGACTAACTGGCGAACCGCCTACATGGACAATACACAGTTTCTGCTGATCGATAAAGATACGCCACAGGGCCGGAAGCTGCTGGACGACATCTTAAACCAGCAAGCCAAATTCCCGAACGAGTTTTCGAAAGAACTGACTCTGGCCAAGAACATGTTAGCGTTCAAGGACGAGGATCTGTCGCGCCGAGGGCTGCAGCATGCCAAGAAGGCTTTCGAGATCGACAGTTCTCAGGCCCCGATGCAACTGTTAGTGCACGAGGCGGCCATACGCCATCCGCACCTGCGGGCAGAGGCGACCGCTTATATTGTGGGATGGATGGACCGTTTCATTGAGAACAAAGACGCCTGGTCGAAAGAAGGCGGCTACACGAAGAAGCTGGTGGCGGCGATGATCGCGGCCAATTATCTTGCAGTTCTGGACAATGGGGAATACCGAGAGAAGTACGGCGGCCTCAAGGATCAGTACGAGCAGGAGCAAAAACTTATCTCAGAGAAGTGCAGATGGTGAAACGTGAGGGATGATTCGTCCCATCGTGCGTCTGTCGCCGGAGGCGATGCGGGCCGCCCGTCGATCAGTGTTTTCTTTCCCTGCCATAATGAAGCAGCGACGGTAGAGGCCCTGGTGCGCAAAACCATCGAGGTGCTTGGCAGGATTGCTTCGGACTACGAGGTTATCGTGGTGGACGACGGCAGCACGGACGAGACGGGGGCGATCGCCGATCGCCTTGCTGCGGAACTGCCCGCGGTCAAGGTGGTGCACCATCCGACCAATCTCGGCTACGGGGCAGCGCTGCAATCGGGTTTCCGAGCGGCGACAAAGGAACTGGTTTTCTACACGGACGGCGACGCCCAATTCGACGTTGAAGAATTGAAAGACATTCTGCCGCTGATTGAACAATGCGATATTGTGAGCTGCTACCGGCTGAACAGGCAGGAGGGCTGGCGTCGGCGTTTGAGCGGATTCTGCTGGAGCAAGCTTGTGGGGCTTGTTTTCGGGATGCGTCTGAGGGACGTGGATTGTGCGTTCAAGCTGTATCGCAGGGAGATTTTCGACCGCATCGTGATGCGCAGCAGCGGCGCGTTGATTGATGCGGAGATACTGGCCCGGGCGAAAAGGAGGGGTTACACGATCGGGCAGGCTGGCGTACGGCACTATCCGCGTCGTGCCGGGCGGTCCACCGGGGGCGACCTGCGTGTCATATTGAAAGCATTCAAGGAACTGCTGCGGCTGCGCAGCGACATTGTGCGTGGTGCATGAGCATGAAACTTTACCGCAGCCAGGCGTTGATCCGGCCGGATCTGCAGGCGCATATCTATTCGGAGGCGCTGCTGAACAATGCGGCCCGTCTGAAGTCATTGTGCCCGCGCGGAACGAAGTTCTGTGCGGTGGTGAAGGCCAATGCTTACGGGCACGGCATCAGCGAGGTTGTCACTATCCTGAAAGACGCAGAGGTTGATTTCTTTGCGGTGGCGAGTTTTTACGAAGCGATCCATATCGCCGAGATGGTGGAGCGCCAGTCGATTCTGATCCTGGAGCCACTGTTCGAAGGCACGCCGCCGGATCAGGTGTCGGCGTGCGCTCAATATGACCTGCACTGTGTGGCGGCGTCGCCAGAGGCGGTGGCATACGCGGCAGGACTGCTGGCGGGCAGCGAGCGGATCCTAAGTCTGCACGTGAACATCGAGAGCGGCATGGGGCGATGCGGCGTAGACGAGGATGCCGCGGTGGAGATCATCCGCGGCATCGACGCATGCCCGAACCTGCGGTTGGCAGGCGTGTATACGCACTTTGCGACGGCCGACGAAGATGACCTTTCATACGCGTACGAACAATTGCAGCGTTTCAACGCATTTATCGACAGGATGCAGCTTCGATCTCGGCGGGACGTCCTTGTGCACGCAGCCAACAGTGCGGCGACGTTGAAGATGCCGGAGGCGCACTTCGATATGGTTCGGTGCGGTGTAAGCCTTTACGGGTATTACTCGCGGCGGATGGAGAATCCGCCGGTGCGGCTGGAGCCGGCGATGAAACTGCAAGCGCCAATAGTACAAATCAAGCGGATTCCGGCGGGCCAATCGGTCAGCTATGGTCGATCTTTTACGACGCAGCGGGACACGACGGCGGCTATTATTCCATTGGGATATGCCGACGGCTACTGGCGGTGTTTTTCGAATCAGGCCTCAATGAAAATCGGGGAATACACGGCGCCGGTGATCGGTCGCGTGTGCATGGACCAGATCATCATCGACGTGACGGACATTCCGACGGCGGCGCTGGGCCAGATGGTGACAGTGATCGACGCCGACCATGACTCGCCGTGCGGAGTTTACCGGCTGGCGGAATTAGCGGACACCATCTGCTACGAGATTCTGACATGTGTGCACGCGCACGTCAATCGTATTGTACATTGACGCTTCACAGAAACCGGGCATCGATATGGAAGAGCAGAAATGTAATTTGTTCGTTTACGGGTCGCTGCGAGATGCATCGGTTTTTCAGTCCGTATGCGGTTTGTATTTCACCGTGCGGCCTTCGCAGGTGGGACACAACGTGCTGCTGGCAGAACTGGCGTTGTTGGCGAACCATCGCCGCGTCAGTCCTGACAACGTTTATTTCTACGCCGTGCCGGATCCTTCGTCCAAGATCGAGGGGGTCGTGATTTATGATGTGCCGGCGTCGGCGATGGCGGAAATCGACCGCTACGAAGGACAGTTGTACGATCGCGAAACGGTTCATGTCAACACGGCGGGCGGGCTGGTGGAGGCCCAGGCGTACCTAGCCAGTCCCAAAAGGATGAAAAAGCGTTTTGGCGACCGCTTTCATGTTAATCTGATCCACGAACTGTGGCTGCGCAAGCGGATTGAGAAATTCTTCGAGACACATACACGGCCGGGCGAGAAGTCGCATGACGCGGACGTTGAAAGGCGGGCGCGACGTCAGTTGTTAGGCACGACCGAACGCGATCTTGTGGTCAGTCACCTGCACAGCGACGTGGTTAGCGACTATTACCTGGAACATGAGCTGAATCGGCCGATTTTGAGCATCCGGCATTTGTATCAGGATGCGGAGGTGGCGCCATACGTCTGCAATTACCTTGCCCTCGTGGTGAAGCAGGCGGTGCTGAACCGTCTGGAGGACATTTTGCAGTCCCGCTATCGATATGAACTTGACCGGCTGTGCCCGTCCCGGCGCTATTACACACGGTCCGGCAGCATCCTGGCGGCACTTCGAATGATAGACACGAACACCGCGGCGGTCGACATGATGCTGCGGCGGTGCCTGGAGACCATGCCGCCGGACGGCCGCTACGACCTGATTGATTATGTCAAGTACGGCGTGGCGGCAGCGGAAAGCATTTTCGATCCGCGGATGGCCGCCAGTGAGATCGAGCGGATTCGGGCTAATGCCCAGCCGGGGCTGATTCCGATGGGCGCCGAACTGGAGTTCAGCAACCTCGGGTTCAAGGCCGTTGACGAGAAGAGCCGGAATGCCGACGCGATTTTTGCGGGCTTTAAGTATTTCAATGATTTCGGGCTGGACGTGCTGATGTGGAAGTTAGGGGGATACATTGACGACAACACCGGCAGAGCCAGTCCGCGTCGCCAGGGTTTTCTCGAACTGGCGCCGGGGCGGCTGAACATTGCGGGCGAGGTTTCGAAGCCGGCGACGGGCGATCCGTGGCTGATGAACCAACTGATTCGCGAAATCGCGGCGTTCTACCCGGTACGGCCGCACTCGCTGCATCTGTCGTTTCAGATCATGCGGCATCGGACGGCTTATCGGCGTGTCCTGCCCCTGAGCTTCGTGAAATGTCTGCTGGTGTTAGGGGGCGGCACACAGGAAAGCGCGACGGGGCGGCTTTGGATTTCGCGCATGCAGCACGACGAGATCAAACAGAACATTTATGGCGAAGAGCTGGTGTTTTCGCGCATCAGCAAGCGCTCGCCGCGACTGAGCCGCGACGAAATCGGCGAGAAATGGGCGATGCACGGGGCCAGTCTTGTGCAGCAGTACAAGTTCATCCGCCTTGATCCGCGGGCCAATTACGAGCCATTGATCATGGCGCTGAAGGGGCTACAAATGGCGTATAATCCGGCAGACTATCTGACGGCGCAGCAGTTGGCCGAGAGCCCGAAGCTGCAAAGGCAGTATGCAGAGTTGAAGGAATGGTCGATCAACCCGACGGAGATCAGTCACGGGTCACGAACACGATTTCTCGAGACCATTCGCGAGGGCCTGATGCAGGAGGCTCATTGGCGTCCTTATCATCGATTGCATTACATTGACTGGGCGGTAGACGCGATCGATATCCAACTGCGGCTTTTCAACAAACATCTCAGACAACCGCCGGCGGCGGAAGCGGGCTCTCAGATCCGCAAATTGCTGGACAGTTTCATTCCGTTCAAGCTCAGCGACCACTGAACCGCCGGATTAGAGCAATTCGTCAATCCTGGCGGTCAGGCGTTTGACATGGTCGACCGAGACGGCAAAGGCCTTTTTTTCATCGTCGTTCAGATCAAGTTGTATGACCTTTTCGACGCCACCCGCACCGAGCAGGACGGGCACACCGACGAAGGCGCCGCCGACATCATATTCGGCATCGCACCAGGCACAGCAGCTCATGATGCGTTTGGCGTCTTTGAGGATGGCCTCGGCCATTTTGACAGCGCCGGCGGCCGGGGCGTAATAGGCGCTGTAGCCGAGGAGGTTGACAATTTCGATGCCGCCATTGCGGGTGCGGTCGATGAGGGCTGCGATACGGTCGGTATTCATCAATTCCGTCAGCGGAATACCGGCGACGGAGGTGTATCGCGGCAGGGGCACCATATCGTCGCCGTGGCCGCCCATGAGGACGCCGGCAACATCGGCAGAGCTTACCCCGAGTTCCTGCGCGATGAAGCTGGCAAAACGGGCACTGTCGAGCGCACCGGCCATGCCCATGACGCGATTCTTGGGGAAGCCAGTGCTTCGGGCGGCGGTGTAGACCATGGCGTCAAGCGGATTACAGACGACGATGACGAACGCCTCGGGGCATTGTTCGACGATATGGCGGCAGACGGACTGGACGATGCTGGCGTTCTTGACGAGCAGGTCGTCACGACTCATGCCGGGCTTGCGGGCCAGGCCGCTGGTGATAATGACGATGTCGCTGCCGGCGGCGGCCTGCCAGTCGACGGCGCCTGTGACGGCGCCTGAGAAGGGATAGACACCGGCGGATTGGGACATGTCCAGCGCCTTGCCGGCGGCCAGACCTTCGATAATGTCAATGAGGACCACGTCGCCGAGGTCGCGCCCGGCGGCGATCTGGGCGGTGGTTGCGCCGACATTGCCGGCTCCCACCACTGTGATTTTCTTGCGCGCCACTTCAATCTCCCGCAAACAGGTTAATCTGTGGGCCCAAGCGCCCGCGTGCGGGCGTGGGCCGGTTTTTCAATACGGTCGCCCTACCGCCCGGCGCTGGCCATCTGCACGACCAATTGCTCTATTGCCACACTGCAATCGGCGGCGCCGGTCTTGGTCAGATAATCGATCCGGGCCAGGCGGCAGATAACGCCGGCAATCTGTTCGAGCGTCAAGCGCGACAACTGCCTGAAGAAGCGGTCAGTATCGCCGAATATCCGCAATTGCGCCGCCGCCTGACGTGGGTTGACGCCCCGGGCCAGCAGGACCTTGGCGGAAAACATCTTTCGCAGATGATACGCGAATGCGCCCACAACGGTATATTCGGCACTTTTGTCGGCGGCAAACATGTTGCGCAGCCGCCCGAGCGCACCCGCCGCGTCGCCGGCGGTGACAGCGTCGATGACGGCAAAGGCGTTGAACATGCGATTGTGGCCGATGAGCTTTTGCACGTCTTCGGGAGTGATGGCTTTGCGGTCGGCCACGTACATGGCGAGTTTGTCGATTTCGCTGGCGATGCGGCCGGGGTCGTCGCCGGTCAACTCGACGAGCAGTTGCGCGGCGGCCGACGAAAGCTTTTTGCCGTGCTTCGACTCGGCACATCGGGCGGCGAACTGGGGCAGCTGCCAGGTCTTAAGTTCGCCAACCTCAATCAATTGTCCGATATCCGGCAGTTTCCTTGCCAGGCGGGTATTCTTAGCCCAGGTACCAACCGTCATGATCAGCACACCGCACGGGCTGGGATTCTCGAAGTAGTTTTCGAGGTGCTGGCGGTTGGCGGACACAAAGGCGTCGGCATCTTTGATGAGGACGACTCGGCGCTCGGCCAGGAACGGCAGCGTACGGAGTTCGTCGAGGACGTCGGTGATAACGGCCTGATCGGCCGGGGGCTGGTAAAGGGCCACGGGCCGCTGCTCGAGCGGCAACAGGCGGTCCAGCAGCGCGTCGCACTCCTGGGCCACGAGGTAGGCGTCCTTACCGCAAACGACGCAGACACTTGCGGCGGCCTTCTGAGGTTTGGCGGCTTTGGCGGTCATACTTAGGCGCCCCGTCTCAGTCTTCGCCGCCGGTTTCTTCGACGACCGGGCCGGCCTGTTCATCTGCGCCGGCGTCGGATTCGCTCTCGTTTGCGTCCTCGTCCTCATCGGCAGCCAGACGTTCGACAGCCACCAGCTTGTCGCCCGGGTTGAGCTTGATAAGGCGGACGCCGGCGGTGTTTCGGCCTATCTCGCGGATTTCTTCCAAACCTGTTCGCATGATCTGACCGTGGGCACTGATGAGCATGAGTTCGTCACCGTCATGCACCGGCTTCATTGCTACGACCTTGCCGTTACGATCGGTGGTCTTGATGTTGATGAGGCCCAGACCACCGCGGCTCTGGACGCGGTAGTCGTCAATGCTTGTACGTTTGCCGTAGCCGTTCTCACAGACCGTCAGCAGGCTTCCGCCGGGCTCGGCGATGACCATGTCGACGACCTGGTCGCCGGGACGCAGTTTGATGCCGATGACACCTCGGCTGACGCGGCCCATGGAGCGAGCGTCTTCTTCCTTAAACCGGATGGCCATGCCGTCCCGAGTGCCCAGGATAATCTCGTCGTGGCCGCTGGTAATAGCGACACCGATGAGATCGTCATTTGGGTCGAGCTTGATGGCGATGACGCCGCTGGCGCGCGGGTTGCCGTAGGCCGACAGTACGGTCTTCTTGACCAGGCCGTTGGCGGTGGCCATGACAAGCTGTCGTTCGTCAAACTCGCGGACGTTGATGATTGAGGTGATCTTCTCGTCCTTCAACTGGAGCAGATTGACGATGTTTCGCCCCATGCTCTGGCGGGAGAGGCTGGGGATGTTGTAGACGCGGAGCCAGTGACAGATGCCCTTGCTTGTGAAGACCAGCAGGTAATCATGTGTGGAGGCAGTGAAGAGATGCTCGATGAAATCGCCTTCCTTGGTGCTGGAGCCCATGACGCCCTTGCCGCCGCGGCCCTGCTTGCGGTAGGTGTCGATGGCCATCCGCTTGATATAGCCGCTGTGGCTGATGGTGACAAGGACCTCTTCCTCGGCGACGAGGTCTTCCATGTTGAATTCGGTCGCTTCGTCGCTAATAAGCGTGCGCCGCGGGCTGGCGTATTTTTCTTTGATTTCGTGGATGTCCTCGCGGATGACGTCGAGCTGCAAATCGCGGCTGGCGAGCAGGGCCTCGTAGCCTTCAATTTTCTCGACGAGCTCTGCATACTCTTTGGCGAGTTTCTCAATTTCGAGGCCGGTGAGGCGCTGCAACTGCATGGTGAGGATTGCGTCGGCCTGGGGTCCGGTGAGAAACTGGTCGGCGGTGCTGCGCTCATCGACGAAACGGGAGGGCAGGATTTTCTTGAGCGTCTCGATTTCGGTCAGCCTCAGGGGCTTTTCCATAAGGTTGATTTTCGCAGTCGGGGCGTCGGGCGAAGCCTTAATAATGGCGATGATCTCGTCGATGTCGCTGACGGCAAGAATCAGACCTTCCAGGATGTGGGCGCGATTGCGGCACTTGCGGAGCAAGAAGCGCGTGCGCCGGCGGATAACGCTGAGGCGGTGGTTGATATACAGCATCAGGAGCTGTTTAATGTTGAGCGTTTCCGGGCGGTTGTTGACCAGCGCAACATTGTGAATGGCGAAGGTGCTCTGCAGGGGCGTGAAACGCCAGAGCTTGTTGAGAACGACATTGCTGTCGGCGTCCTTCTTGAGTTCGACGACGATCCGGAGGCCCTTGCGGTCGGATTCGTCGCGGACATCGGCGATTTCGGGAATCTGGCCGTTGCGGACGCAGTCTGCAATTTTGGCGACGATCGTGGTCTTGACGACCATGTAGGGGATCTCGGTGAAGACAATCCTTTCCTTATCCTTCTTGCCCTCCTCAATATGGTACCGGGATCGGACGCGGAGATGGCCGCGGCCGGTCACCATGGCGTCGCGGATGCCTTGGCGGCCGCAGATGATGCCGCCGGTGGGGAAGTCCGGACCCGGCAGGCGTTCCATGACGTCTTTAAAGCCGCAGTTGGGATCATCGATCATGAGCAACAGGGCATCGCAGACTTCGCCCGGGTTGTGAGGGGGCAGGTTGGTCGCCATACCGACGGCGATGCCGCTGGAGCCGTTGATGAGCAGATTAGGGAACTTGCTGGGCAGGACAACGGGTTCCTGGCGGGTTTCGTCGTAGTTGGGCACGAAATCCACGGTGTCGAGTTCGAGGTCTTCGAGCATTTCCACGGCGGCGGCGGTCATGCGGGCCTCGGTGTATCGCATAGCGGCGGGCGGGTCAGCGTCGATGCTGCCGAAGTTGCCCTGCGGGTCGATCAGCGTGGTACGCATGTTCCAGTCCTGGCCGAGGCGAACGAGCGTCCCATAGGTTGCCTGGTCGCCGTGCGGGTGGTAGTTACCGCTGGTATCACCGACGATCTTAGCGCACTTTCTGTGCTTGGACCGGGGGCCGAGGTTCAGGTCGTTCATGGCGACCAGAATTCTTCTTTGGGAGGGTTTCAGGCCATCACGGACATCGGGGAGGGCGCGCGAAACGATGACGCTCATCGCGTAATTGAGATACGAATTCTTCATTTCATCGAGAATTCGCATGTCTTCGAAATGTTCGACCGGTCGTTCTTCGGATTTTGTCATATGTCTCGTTAGTTCCTTACCCTGTGAACTGTCCCAAAGTGCGGCCGCACGCCGCAAAAAACCGCATTTTTGCAGGGCGTACTTTACACCGGACTTGACTGGAAGTCAATGTAAAGGCGTCGTAGGGAGGTTTTAATTTGTAGAGCGGCAATTGCGGCGTTCGGCCGCATACCGGACGGCGCTGCGTGTCACAGGCGGCTGTTATGGCTGGTCGGGGCTTTGTGCCTGCGGCCGCGACACGTCGGCGGTGAAGCGTGCAGCCTGGCGGGGCAGGTGGGCGCCGACAATGTGAATGACTATGCCCGGCAGCGAGCCCAACAGAAACATCGCCCGTTGGCAGACAGCCAGCACCAAGGCATCCTCGGCTGTGACCCCCGGCAGGCGCGTGAACAGGAAGACGATGCCGCCCTCGAGAACACCGGCGCCGGCCGGACTGATGGGCAGCGCCCCCAGAACCCAGCTAATGGGGAAAAAGACGAAGTAGTACTTGAGAGGGATAGGCAGGCTCATCGACTGGCCGATGAGCCAGAAGCCGAGAACAGGCAGCGACTGGGCGATGAAGGTCAGGCCGACGGCCGCCAACATGGTCAGCGGCTTTGCAGCGTAGAGACGAGTACCAATCCAGAGCCGTTGAGCCCGTGTCCACAGGGCCGCCCAGGCAAGATAGAGATTTCTTCTCGTGGGAGGGTATAAGAGCAACCCCAGGACTATGAAGGCAAGCAGAACCACAGCCGCGGTGATATGGAACTGGTAGTGAGCCATCCGAGCGAGCAGGACGCTGTCCAAAGACAACTTGAGTTCAGGGCCATCCGCCGGGACGGGAAAAAGGAGGTAAAAGCCGGCCGCCATGAGGATGAGCGAACCCAAGCCGACGAGGCGGTCAACGACGACACTGAAGGCGGCCTCGAGGCGCTTGTGCGTGTGTTTGGTGATGTACCAGGCGCGCAAGAGATCGCCGCCGACGGAACTGATGAGTATGTTGTTGTAAAACATGCCGAGAAAGTGCACCTTGACGCAGGCATTCAGGGCGATGGGGATATGCTGGGTGCGCAGGAGCATTGACCACCTGGCGGCGATGACCAGATTGGCGAGCATGAAAAAAAGGATTGATGCGGCCACGGCCAGCGGGTTGAGGCGTGCGAAGGCATTCCTGAGTGCGGCGATATTCCAATCACCGAAATACATGAGCAGGGCAACCGCCAACAGGGCCACGGCGGCGCGAAGGATGATTGACCACGGGGGAGTTCGTGCCTTGAGGGGTTGTGTCAAACAGCGTTTCCTTTAAAATGACCTGGCATGGGGGCCAACAATCTGTTAGAGTATCCGCCTGAATGTTACCAGAAAATCGGAGATTGTGAAGTGGCGGCAGGTAAAAAAATCGAGGAAGGTCTGGATTTTGAACCGAAGTTCGGGCCGGACGGGCTGATTACGGCGATTGCACAGGATGCAGAGACGGGGCAGGTGCTGATGGTGGCTTATATGAACCGTGAGGCGCTGGATCTGACGCTTGAGACAGGCCAGGCGGTGTATTTCAGTCGTTCGCGGCAGAAACTTTGGCGCAAAGGCGAGGAGTCCGGGCACGTGCAGCGCGTAGAGCAAGTGCTGGTCGATTGTGACCAGGATTGCCTGATCCTTAAGGTGCGCGTGGACCAGGGGCAGTGTCACGTGGGGTACCAGTCGTGTTTCTATCGTGCGGTGAAGCCTGGGAGCACGAATGCACTGGAGTTCGTGGCCGAGAAGGTGTACGATCCGGCCCAGGCATACAAGAAATAGGACAACAAGCGGGACGAAAGGGGGCGCATGAACATCAAGAAGCTGTTGGTATTGGCGGCAGTCGCTGTGGGGGCCTGTGCGTGGGCGTTCGTTGGGCGTGACGCCGCTGCGGCTGAGGGCGAATCGGCATCGAGCGAAACGCCGGGATTTGTTCCGCTGTTTAACGGCAAGGACCTGACCGGGTGGGTGAATGTCAACACCGCGGAGGATACGTGGACTGTGCGGGACGGTATACTGGTTTGCACAGGCAGACCTATTGGTGTCATGCGAACCGCGCGGCAGTACGAGAACTTCGTGCTGGAAGTGGAATGGCGGCACATGGAGGCGGGCGGCAATTCGGGGATGTTCTTGTGGAGCGAGCCGGTTCCTCCGGAGGGTCAGAACCTGACCCGCGGCGTGGAAGTACAGATGCTGGAGCTGGACTGGGCGGTGCAGCACAACCAGACGGATGACTACGTACACGGCGAATTGTTTGGGACGATGGGGCTGAAGGTCGTGCCGGACAATCCCCGCGGGGTGCGGAGCAAGAGTATCGAGAAGCGCTGCAAGGGCAAAGGGCAGTGGAACAAGTATACCGTTGTGGCCGTGGACGGTGTTATAAAGCTGGCAGTAAACGGCAAATTCGTGAATGGCATCAGTAAATCGCAATGCAAGAAGGGCTACATTTGCCTGGAGTCGGAGGGGGCAGAGGTCCATTTTCGCAACCTGCGCATTCTCGAACTGCCTCCGGGGGTCACACCGCCGGAGATGACGGCTGCGGTTGCGGACTGATGCCGGGGGCGTTTTCGGGATGAGGCAGATTCGGATTGCAACGCGAGGCAGCCGGCTGGCAATGGCTCAGTCTGAGTACATCAAGAGCCGGCTGGCGGAGGTTGCACCCGGTACAGATGTGGTACTGGTCCCGATAAGCACAAGGGGGGATCGCGACACGTCCGAATTCCTTTACAAGTCTGAGTCGGTCGGTTTTTTTACTTCGGAGGTTGAGGCCGCCCTGCTGGACAGACGGGCGGATGTGGCCGTACACAGTTTCAAGGACCTGCCGACGGCATCTACGGAGGGCCTGCTTGTTGCGGCGGTGCCGCGGCGCGAATCCACGGCCGACGTTGTGGTGGCGCGGGGCAAATTGCAATCTGTCGCCGATCTGCCGGAGGGCGCCACGGTTGGGACGTCCAGTCTGCGGCGAATCGGGCAGTTGAAGCATTTGCGGCCGGACCTGAACTGCGTTCCGCTTCGAGGCAACGTGGAGACACGGGCGGCGAAGGTGGAGTCCGGCCAGATCGATGCGGCGATTCTCGCTGAGGCGGGGCTCAGGCGCCTTGGTTTGACGGACAAGATATCGCTGGTACTCGACAACCGGGCATTTCCGACGGCTCCGGCTCAAGGGGCACTGGCGGTAGAGATCCGCGCCGACGACGCCACGCTGGCACGGGTAGTGGGCCAATTGGACGACCCGGACACGCGTACGGCAGCGCAGGCCGAACGGGGCATTCTGGCGGCGATGCGCGGCGGATGCAGCATTCCTTTGGGGGTCTGGAGCGAGATTGTGGACGACATAATCACCCTGGAAGCGACGATTTCGGATGTGGACGGCCGCCAATGTATTCGGCGCGGCGGCTCGGCCCAAGTGCGGGATGCGGCGGATCTGGCTATCAGAGTGGCGCGCGAACTGCTGGAAGCAGGCGGCAGGCAGATCCTTGACCGTATACGCCGCGAGAAAGACTGAGACCCGGCGCGAGCGAGAGTGGTCAACCGCTGGGTCGCATGACACCTTAATGTACTGCGCAGCATACTTGACGCGTGTACGCTGTTTTGCTTAAATTATGACGTCGTTCTTCGGCGTCTGAGCCCTCCGGACGTCGGCGGGTGGCGAAGGCAGGAGGGTAGTGACTTTTTGGTCCGACGGACCAGGGAGGAGGCACAGTGGCGCAGGGCAAGGTGAAGTGGTTTGATGTGAAGAAGGGATACGGGTTTATCACCCCTGAGGGCGGTGGCAAGGATGTTTTCGTGCACTACTCCGAGGTGGAAGGCGGGGGTAGGAAGATGCGCGAAAGTGTCCGCGTAGAGTTCGTGCTCGCAGAGGGCAAGAAGGGCCCGTGTGCCAGAGAGGTACGGGCACTGTAGGCACGGCCTGGCCCTGACGGCAGGATGAAAAAGGCTCTGTCTGTCGGCGGACGATAAAGAGGATGGCGGGAGTCGCCCGGTCTTCATCTGGCAGGGACGCCCACGCGGCGGATAACGGGATCACGCACATTTGGAGGAAACATTGGGGGCCGGTTGCGTGGTTGAATTGGAGATGAAAGGCCGCAGGGTGAAACGAAACAAGAAAGTGATATCCGTATCCAACCGTCTGCCCGTAACCTTAGGCAAGACCATCAAGAAGTCATCGGGCGGACTGGTCTCGGCCATGGAGGGGATGGAACAGCAGTTGGATATGTGCTGGATCGGGTGGCCTGGAAGCGTGATCTCCGATGCCAAACGCCGCCATCGTGTGCAGGAGCAATTACGTGAATCGTACGGCTTCGAGCCCGTGTTCCTGAGCAAGAGCGAAGTCGACAATTATTATTACGGTTTTTCCAACTCCAGCCTTTGGCCGCTCCTGCACTACCGCATGACCTTCATCCGCTACGAGTCGCAGTGGTGGGACTCTTATCGAAAGGTGAATGAACACTTTGCCAAGGCAGTTCTGGAGCAGGCCGGCGATGGCGACATGGTCTGGATACACGATTATCATCTGATGCTGTTGCCGCAGATGCTGCACCAGGCGGAACGCAACCTTCGCATTGGTTTCTTTCTGCATACGCCGTTTCCGTCTTACGAGGTGTTTCGGTGTCATCCAAACCGCACGGAACTGTTGGACGGCCTCTTAGGGGCGGACCTGATCGGTTTCCACACGTTCGGATATCTGCGGCACTTTCGCAGTGCAGTGGTACGGCTCATGGGCGCCGAAGCCCAGTTGGATCACATTGTTTACGGGGATCACCGCTGTCATATGGGGGTTTACCCCATCGGGTGCAACGCGGCCGCCTTCCAAAAAGAGATGCAGACGCCCGCCTATGCACGCCGCCGCAGCTATTTCGAGCGGATCTATGAAGGCAAGAAACTGATCCTCAATGTCGAGCGGTTGGACTATTCCAAGGGGATTCCACAGAAGCTGGACGCAATCGAGAAGTTCCTGGAGGCATGGGAGAATCCGAGCGAACTGGTGTTTGTTTTTGTCAGCGTGCCAAGCCGTGGAGAGGTGCGGGAGTATCGACAACTTCGACGGGAGGTGGAGACGCGGGTCGGGCATATCAATGGACGTTTCGGTACTGTGGACAACGTTCCCATTCATTTTATTTTCAGGTCGGTCTCGTTCACAGACCTTTGCGCGCTGTACTCGTTGGCGGACGCGGCGATGGTCACGCCGTTCGTGGATGGGATGAATCTGGTGGCCAAGGAGTATGCGGCATGTAAGCCGGACGGGACGGGGGCACTGGTGCTGAGCGAGTTTGCCGGGGCCGCGGATGAACTGTTCAGGGCAATTATCGTGAATCCCTACGATCTTCAGAACATGATCGCGGGGCTGCGCGACGCACTGACCATGTCCGCGGACGACAAATACCGCCGCATGTCCGCAATGCACGAGCGGGTGGTCAATTTTGACAACCGCTATTGGGCCAACTCTTTCGTGGGCGACCTTGCGAAGGCGCCGCCGCGAGAAAAGAGCAGGCGGCCGACTCATACTGAGAAACACGTACTGGCGAGGATCGCCAAGGCCGGACGCATGGCGCTTTTTCTCGATTATGACGGCACACTGAAGGAACTACAGGACGACGCGGATACTGCCTGGCCGACACCGCGGATCCGGAGTCTGCTGGACCGCATCGCGCGCATGGAGCATATCGAAACCTTCATCATCAGCGGCCGGAAACCTCTGGATCTTGAGGAGTGGTTAGGCAACTATCCGTTTACTTTGATTGCGGAACACGGCTTCTCTTACCGCCTCAAAAACCACCGGCACTGGCAGCCGCTGGACGTCCACGCGGACCTGACATGGAAGCCACAGGTGGTGGACGTTCTGAACAAGTTCGCGGGCGCAACGCCGGGAAGTTTCGTGGAGGAAAAGGCCTCGTCGGTGGCGTGGCATTATCGCCGATCCGACCCCGAGCTCGGGCAGGCCAAGGCGCAGCAGCTTATCGGCCTTTTGCAGGATATGCTTTCGAACGTTCCGGTCAAGGTTGACCACGGCAAGAAGATCGTGGAGGTCAGTTCGCTGCAGGTCAGCAAAGGGGCGGCATTGTCTTACTTTACACAGAACCGCCGCTACAACGTCATCGTATGCGCGGGCGACGATCAGACGGACGAGAGCATGTTTCGCCTCGAGGACAAGCGTCTGATCAAGATAAAGGTGGGCCAAGGGGAGACGCTGGCTGACATACGCGTTGGCAGCCCGGAGGATTTCCGAAAGCTGCTGTCACGAATTATCGGCAGTATGAGCAGTTCCCGGTGACTTCACGTCAAATGATCAGAAACGGTCGCCTGCCGCCACGGGCTTTTTACAGAGAAAGAAGAGAGTCATGGACAATCTGAACTACGGAGTCATCGGCAACTGCCGGTCGGCCGCTCTGGTTTCGGATACGGGGTCGGTGGACTGGTGCTGCCTGCCAACGTTTGACTCACAGTCGATCTTTGCCCGTATTTTGGATGCAAAGAACGGCGGCGAGTTTTCGATCGAGCCGGTAGGTGAGTATCAGATTCGACAGCACTACATGCCGAAGACAAATATCCTCGTGACGCACTTCACCAACGGCATGGATACGTTCGAAGTGCGCGATTTCATGCCGCGGTATCGCATGGGCACGGATGACGTGCATTGCCCGCCGGAGGTCATCCGGTACTTTCGACATATCTCGGGGCGGCCGGAGGTTGTGCTGAATTTCAATCCCAAGCTCAATTATGGCGACGGCGTCACGTTTACGCGTTTAATGCCGGGCGGGCTCAAGAGCGTGATGCGCAACGGCGAATATGAATCGCTTTATCTGTATACGGATCTGGATGCGCGGCGGATACTGCATCGCGAGCCCATCGTGCTGGATGACAACGCGTTCGTGATGATCAGTTACTACCAGAAAATCACGATGCCCACGCTCGAGAAGATTGACCTGGAGTTCGAAAAGACCAGGGTCTACTGGATGGACTGGCTGGCGCGGACCACCGCCCCGCCGGCATCACGGCGGCACATCGAGCGCAGCGCGCTGGTGCTAAAACTGCTTACGTACGAGAAGACCGGGGCCGTTCTGGCAGCGGTGACCACAAGCTTGCCTGAAACATTAGGCGGGGTGCGCAACTGGGATTACCGTTACTGCTGGATTCGCGACGCATCGATGATTGTGAGCATTCTCGTACGGCTGAACCACCGCGACATGGCGCGGCGTTTTCTGGAATTTGTGCTGGACGTAATTCCATATAAGCACGAAAAAATCCAGATTATGTACAGCATCGATGGCCACAAGACCCTTACGGAGCGCACGCTGGACTGGCTAAGCGGCTATATGGATTCGCGGCCGGTGCGCGTGGGCAATGCGGCGTACAAGCAGAAGCAGAACGATATTTACGGCGTGCTGATGGATGTGATCTACCAGGACCTGCTGAATTACACAAACATCATCGACACGTACGAAGAGCTTTGGAGCGTTGTCCGTACGCTGGTACGACACGTCCGCAACAACTGGCAGCGGCCGGATCGCGGCATCTGGGAGTTTCGCAATGACATGAAGCATTTTGTGTTTTCCAAGGTGCTATGCTGGGTGGCAATCGATCGCGGCGTCAAAATTGCCAGGCTTCTCGGCAAGCAGGCTGACGCAGACGACTGGGCGAAGCTGCGTGACAAGATCAAGAACGAGGTGTTATCCCGCGGGTGGAATGCGGAGCTGGGCTGTTTTACGCAGTATTACGGCAGCGACTGTCTGGATGCATCAAACCTGCTGATGGAGCACTATGGGTTTATCACCGCCGACGACCCGCGGTACGTAGCGACTGTGCGCAAGACGTATCAGGAACTCTGCGTGGACGGCCTGATGTACCGGTACAAGAATCATGACGGCTTCGGTGAGCCGACGTCATCCTTTACAGTGTGCACGCTGTGGATGATCAAGAGTCTCAACCGCATCGGTGAAAAGCGTCAGGCTCAGGAGATGTTCGAACGGCTCATGGGGCACGCCAACCACGTGGGATTATTCAGTGAGGACATCGATTTCAAGACGAAGCGGCTCTTGGGCAATTTTCCACAGGGCTATAGTCATCTGGCGATCATCGATGCGGCGATGGAACTGTATAACGGCGAATGCGACGCGGTGCTGTAAGGTCCGGGGCGGATGTGTGCGAGAAATAATTCTGTCGCGATCTTATCCGTGTGTTTACAATGACTTATGGCAATGATGCCTACAGGAGTTTGGTCATGAACGACATACGGGTAAATGCAGCGGAGTTGAGGCAGGCTTT
>Ga0209407_1001918_pt1 | contig 20614 bp, 15 predicted proteins | sample AD_JPNHG3_MetaG_FD_184410 | JGI IMG/M metagenome (GOLD analysis project Ga0209407, IMG submission 184410) | Active sludge microbial communities of municipal wastewater-treating anaerobic digesters from Japan - AD_JPNHG3_MetaG (SPAdes) (version 2) | ecosystem: Engineered > Bioreactor > Anaerobic... | reverse complement strand
GCTTGCGAACCGATAACAGGTGGTTGAGAATAACTGCAGCTGATGGTACCGGACTTGAGTTCAGGGGAGATAAATTGTTCAACTTTAATTACTATCCCTTCAGTACTGATAACCTTACTAAAGCTGTTTACACTTATCAGCTGCAGCCATTCAAAGGCAATACTTTGAACATTGATTATGCCACAAGTGGTGTGGGCTGCACTGCACTGTCGGTTTTTGCGCCATACCAGATTATGCCCCAGGTGTTTGAGTTTACCCTTCACATCAAACCAGTAACAGGTGCAGGAAATAAGTAGACTTCAGGCGGAAAATTTTTTTTATTAGATTTGGGACGTAAAAATAAAAGTTATGACTGGCAAAAATATCGTAACGTTTGGTGAGATAATGATGAGGCTTGCCACTCCTGAGAGGCAGAGGTTTACACAGGCAAACATGCTGTCTGTTTCATTTGGGGGTGGTGAGGCAAATGTTGCAGTATCGCTTGCAAATTTTGGGTTGCCTGTTGAATATGTGACCCGTCTGCCGCAGAACGACTTCGGGAGAGCTGTAGTGATGGAACTGCGACGGCATAATGTTGGAACTAAACATATAGTTTGGGGAGGCGAGCGGCTTGGCATTTATTTTCTCGAGACAGGTTCCAATGCCCGTCCGAGCAAAGTCATTTACGACAGAGCGCATTCGGCAATATCGGAGATAAAACCCGGTATGGTTGACTGGGACGGTGTGTTCGGTGATGCCTGCTGGTTTCACTGGACAGGCATTACACCGGCTATATCTGAAGGAGCGGCAGAGGTGTGCCATGAAGCTATACAGAAGGCCAGGCATAAAGGATTGACGGTATCGTGTGATCTCAACTACCGTAAAAACCTCTGGAAATGGGGAAAGAGTGCAGGAGAGGTAATGCCCGCCCTCGTTGAGCATTGTGATGTGATACTCGGCAACGAGGAAGATGCCGAAAAGGTTTTCGGCATAAAGGCTCCTGATGTGGACGTAACGGCGGGTAAGGTTGAGCATGCAGCCTATGAACATGTATGTCTTAAGTTGAAGGAGAGGTTCCCCCACGCAAAGAAGGTGATTATCACACTGCGTGGTTCGGTGAGTGCAGATTACAACACATGGTCGGGGATACTTTACAACGGTGAAAAGTTCTTTTATGCTCCTGTTTATCACATCACCGATATTGTCGACAGGGTAGGGGGAGGCGATGCCTTTATGGGCGGACTCATTTACGGTTTACTTACATACACCGGAGACGACCAGAAAGCACTCAATTTTGCTGTTGCAGCCTCATGTCTCAAGCATACAATCCATGGCGACTTTAACCTCGTAACAGTAGCAGAAGTGGAACAACTAATGAAAGGCGACGTGTCAGGCAGGGTGGTGAGGTGAGCGATTAACTTTTTCCCTTGTTAAAATATCTGTTGATTTTAGCAAGTAATTCGTCCTTCCTGAAGGGCTTGCTCAAATAATCAGTACAACCGCAAGCGAAAGCTTTTTCTTTGTCTTGATCGCTTGCATAAGCAGTTTGGGCTATGATTGGAATATTATTATTGAATTCTCTTATTCTTCTTGTTGCTTCATATCCGCTCAAGACGGGCAATTTAATATCCATCAGAATCATGCTAATGTTATCGTTTTCTTTTATTTTTTTTATTACCTCTTCTCCGGTTTTTGCCCTGATAACACTATAACCGTTTTTGGTTAAGATGGTTTCTGCGTAATAGTAGTTCATATCATCATCTTCTGCAACCAGAATCACTTTTCCGCCACCATTGAAAAAAGTCTTTTTTAAAAGAGGATGCTCTTTCTCAATATTCTGAGTAGATAATTTTCCGGGTGGTAGGATCACCCTGAAAATGCTTCCTCTTCCTTCTTCAGATTCAACAATAATTCTTCCACCAAGCATTTCGGCATACGACTTAGTTATTGCCAGCCCGAGCCCCAGACCTTCATAAGGACGTGAGAATGAATAATCTATCTGAACAAATCTTTGAAAGATGTCATCAATTTTTGATGAAGGGATTCCGATGCCGGAATCCTTAACATATATTTCAATTTCCTCATTATAAGTTTTAACACCAAGTTCTACGAAACCGGCTGGAGTAAATTTAATGGCATTATTAACCAGATTGCTTATAATTGATTCGAGTTTTAGTTTATCTGATTCAATTATTATTTCTTTACCTTCCGTACTAAGCAACAATGAAAAACTGAGTCCTTTTTTTTCTGCCTGGGGTTTATAAAAATTGTAAAAATGCTTTAAAAGGTTGCTTATATTCACACTTTCCCTGGAGATTTCGATTATACCTGCTTCAATTTTCGATATTTCGATAATCTGATTAATTGTGTTGAGCATTCTCTCACCACTCTCTCTCAGGATTCTGAGATATGTATCTTTTTCTTCTCCTGTAAGGTCGGCATTCTGAAGTAGCTCTGAAAATCCCAGAATACCGTTAAGTGGGGTTCGAATCTCATGACTGATATTAGCAAGGAAAGCTGATTTTAGCCTGTTGCTCTCTTCAGCTTTTTCCCGGGCTTCAATAAGTTCATCTATAATTTTCTTCTTTTCTGTAATATCTTCTTTTATGGCTACGAAAAAACTGATATTACCATCATCCTCAAAGATTGGGGAAATTATGGATTTTTCCCAGTATAATTCTCCGTTTTTCTTTTTATTTACAATCTCCCCTTCCCACTTTCTGCCTGAGAGAATAGTATCCCACAGATCCCTGTAAAATTCTCTGGTTTGTTTTCCGGATTTAAGTAGTCTGGGGTTCTGTCCTATTGCTTCTTCGGACGTATAACCTGTGATTTTTGTAAAGCCCGGATTTACATATTGTATAATTCCTGATGTATCTGTTATTATTATGGAAACGCCACTATTTTCAACCGCCTGTTTTAAAAGCATCATCTGTGATTCGGCTTTTTTATTTTCAGTTATGTCGGTAACAGTGTGGATAAAAGACTTTATTTTTTCACTTTCATCGTAAACAGGATCAACTGTAATAAGGTAATATTTGTCTCCGATCTTTACTTCGCTCTGCTCCCTTTTACCGGTGAGTTCAGCCCGCTTTGCCGGACAATCATTAAAAGGCTGTTGTGTCTTATGAATTATTTCGCAGCATTTCTTACCTGTAATTTCAGGTTCACTTATATTTAAATAATCGGGGGTTGCTTTGTTATATCTTTTTATATTAAGGTCAGTGTCAAGAATCATTATACTGATTGGAATTGAATCAAATGTTGCCTGCCACTCTTTAACAAGTTTTTCATTTTCTTCTACAAGTGATTTTAATCGTACCATAAGAGGTTCATTTTCCCCTATAATGAGGTCAATTTCCCCTCTCTTTATCGAGTCAAGGGCAGCTTCAAGATTTTTTAGCTTATCCTTCAATTCTTTTATAGTAATTTTTCCGGAGTTCATAACTTCGGATTAATTTATTGTAACATCTATCCCCAGTATCTTCGCAAGTTTTTCTTCATTTTCTATCAACCCCACAATCGTAACTTCAGGCAATGGTTCTTTTTTTATAAGTGTGGGCACTGCAATAATCTGGTTTTCAATAGCAACGTTATAATCTTCAAATACATCAACAATATCAACTTGATATGATGTTTTAAAGTATTTTTTGCAGAAACTCAGCAGGACATTTTTAGTTATGTGAGATTTGGGTTCTTCACCTGCGATAAAAAGAATAAATCTGTAGCAAATGTTATTCTCATCATCTTTTTCGTTTTTAGTTTTTAAGTTTACCTTCATTTTAATCAACAATAGGTTTTGTTATTATTTAGTTTAGAATATTGATTATGCTGAATTGCATTTACGCTATTCCATTTTGAATTTTCCTCTTTTCAAGGTTCTAAGTTTTAATTCTCTGATTGCACTTTCCCTGAGTTTCTGAAGGTATCTTAATTCAAGTTCTTTCCTTGCTATTTCATAATCGAGCTTTTCAGCATCTGCTTTGTCCTGTTCTTCTTTTTCTATTCTTGCTGTACCTGTTAGAAACTCTCCCTTTCCTTTAAAGATATCAAGTATTTTTATTCCATTGTCGGTAATAATGAACTCATGTTGCTGGTTGGAATGTGAAGAACCTCTTGATTTTAGTACCTGCAGAATGCGGTTGGTTTCTCCATTTCCTTCGATATAGTTCATGTAGATAACAGTGTCAATCATTGAGGAGATGCTGTTTCCTGAAATTTCAAGAAAATCATTTGTTCCGGTTAGTTGATTTATCATTAAAATAGTTATTCCTTTTTCTTTGCAGAAATTCAGGAGTCTCATTAGATATTCAAAGGCAGCTAATTTTCCACCCATTCTTGGGCATGCCGAGATTGCATCAACTACAACGTGTTCGGGATTAAAAAGATTGATTTTTTTAACTGCCCTTATATAATGTTCCTCAGCTCCCATTGCTTCCGGATAATTTGTAAGAAATACCAGTTTATTTGCTTTGATATGGGGCTGGAGATTAATACCTGCGCTTTTCAAATTTGTTACAGCAGAATCTTCCGATTCTTCAAATCCTATATAAAGAACACTTTCACCATTTCTGCAAACATAATCGACGAATTCCGATGCCATTATGGTTTTGCCGGTTCCGGGTTCTCCTGCGATTAAAATACAGGAGCCTTTTCTGTAACCTCCACAGAGAATCCTGTCCAGTTCTTTATTTCCGGTTGATATTTTCTTTCCGAGAGGTTTATGTTTCAGCCCCACCATTGAAATTGGTGCAGTAAACAGGCCTGTACTCGTTATAACAAACGGGTATTCATTTCTATGAAAGTCTGATCCTCTGAATTTAATTACTCGCAGCCTTCGTGTAGTAATCTGTTCGACAACTCTTGCGTCAATCTTTATTACGCAATCGCTCATTGATTCAAAGAACTCACCATAAATCTGGGTTTCAGGGTTTTTGGACGGTCGAATAGTCAGCACTGCTGTCATATTCTCATCGTTGAGCCAGTTGTTGAGCAAATGCATTTCGCTTCTGGCTGCCATAGGGGAATCGTAAAATCTTAGCACTACATCGAGAGCATCAATTACTATTCTTTTAGCTTTGATTTCTTCCTTTTTTCCTGCAATTGATGCAAGCAGTCCCCTGAGGCTGAAGGAGCCGCTTATTATAGTTTCTGGTTTAATGGCACCGTCATGAAGAAATATCATTTTATTTTTTTCCAGGGTAGGGAGGTCCCATCCAAGAGTTGCAGCGTTTTTCCTTATTTGTTCGGGTGTCTCTTCGAAACAGATAAATATTCCTGGTTCACCTGCAAGTGCACCCCTGTAAATGAATTCAAGGCCAAAAATGGTCTTGCCCGATCCGGCATCCCCGTTAATTACGGTTGTTCCTCCTCTGGGAAAACCTCCTGATAGAATTTCATCCAACCCGGGTATAAAAGTGGGTGCTTTTTCAATAGAAAGATTGTTAGCCTCTCCCTGATTAAGGGAGCTGATTTTTTCTGCTTTCATATGAATGATTTAAAAGTATCCTAATTGGTTTTCAAAGGTATTAATAAATTTTAGAATACTGCTGTTTTTAGTTTTTTTTCTGAAAGCTTAGTGAACTCATAATAAAATTGTTATTTCAAAATACAGACCGTTGTCTCCAGTAACATTCACCTTTTTAGTGAAGGTTAAACTTAATAATACATGCAAACGTTTACCTTCTATTTGCAGGATATAATGTCTCATCTGGAATTTTTTGCCTGGATTTTTTAATTTTTCAAAAAGAAATTACATTGCGAAAACTTGAAAATGAGAACGAATATGCTATTTTTATTAAAATGCCATTTTACTTTATTAATTCTTTTTTTAATTACATTAATGCCTGTTGAAGCCCAGGAAGAGGCTGATACTTCCAGAACTGAAAAAGTTATTACTCTTGATGATATTATTGTTACGGCAGAACGAACTCCTGTTCAGGCTTGTGTGACAGGACGTGATGTAAAAGTAATCCGTGGTGATGAAGTAAAAAGCTTTGCTGTGCAAAGTCTTACAGACATTCTTGAATATGAAACAAATACAGATATAAGACAACGAGGGTCAGGAGGAGTTCAGTCGGATATTAGCATTAGGGGAAGTTCTTTTGAACAAACATTGATAATGCTAAATGGTATTAACATTAGTGATCCGCAAACAGGACATCATAATATGAATTTACCTGTTGATCCTGATGATATTGAAAGGATTGAGATATTAAAAGGATCTGGTTCCCGCAGTTTTGGTCCTAATGCATTTGGAGGTGTTATAAACATTATAACCCGTCATGAAAATACACATAAAGCTTCTGTAAAAGTTTCGGCAGGTGGTTTTGGTTATTTTAACGCAGGATTTGCAATTTCAATTCCAACAAGTTTCAGCTCAAACTACCTGGCGGTGTCTCATCAAAAATCAGATGGTTATACTGACAATACTGATTATTGCATCACGAACCTTTATTTTAATAACAGAATTGAGACCGGAGCTTTTCTTGTCGAATTTCAAACTGGACTATCTATAAGAAATTTTGGTGCAAATAGTTTTTACACGCCCAGATTCCCTGATCAGTACGAACAAATACGTACTCTTATTACAGGTATCAGTTTGAAAAAAATTAAAGGGGATATCGGCGTATCTTCAAATATTTATTGGCGGCGGAATCAGGATCAGTTTGCACTTTTTCGAAATCAATTTCCTTCGTGGTATAAGAATGACAATTTTCATTTGACCAATGTGGCTGGAGGAGGATGCACAGTTTCATATAATCTTCCAGTTGGAACGCTCTCATCGGGAGTTGACGTTCGCTATGAAAAAATATTAAGTAATGTATTGGGTGAAACCCTGTCCAATCCTTTTAAAATTCCATGGAACGATTCTGTCAATTTTACTAATGGACATATTCGTTTTCATTCAGGATTATTTCTTGAATATTCATTGACAACAGGTCGGTTTCATGCGACAGCAGGTACAATGGCTGCCTTTAATTCAGATAATCCGGGCAAGTTAAGTCTTTATCCCGGGGTTGATATCAGTTACCGTTTTTTAAAGGGATTTATTTTGTTTGGATCTGTAAACCGTGCTTTGAGGCTTCCTTCTTTTACTGACCTTTATTATTCGAGTCCCGTTCTCCGTGGAAACAGGAATCTTATGCCAGAGAAGGCTGTTTCGATTGAGAGCGGAATAAAATTAACACGTGGATGGATAAATGCTCAGGTAGTTATGTTTCGGAGAATTGGAATAGATATTATTGACTGGGTAAAATTTCCGTATGACAGTGTATGGCTGGCAATGAATCATACACATTTAAATATCAGAGGTTTTGAATTTAATATCAGGTGGAGATCGCCTGTATCGGCAGAAAAGAAAACATGTTTTGAAAAATTTATGATTGGTTACAGCTTTACAGATGCCGGGAAGGAGAGTGGGGAAATGCAGAGCAGATATGTGCTTGATGAGCTTCGTCACAAGGCTGATCTTGGAGCATCATGGAAAATAGCTGGAGTTGTCAGTACAGGTTTGCAAATGAGTTATCAGCAAAGGGCAGGTGGATATCAACCTTATGAAAATGGTCAGTATTTACCGGAGGTTCCTTTTTCTCCAGTATTGCTTATGGATGGAAAGATATCATGGAAATTCTGTTCATGTGTTATCTATGCAGAAGCAACGAATATTTTAAATATTGAATACTTTGATCATGTTAATGTTCCGGCTCCGGGTCGAATGTTAAAGGCAGGAATTAAAATGGATATAACTGAATTAACTATGGCAAAACATCGTTCCGGGAAATAATCCTTTTCCCCATTTTTCCATAATCAAGAATGGAGATTCGTTATGGATAACATGAAAAATAATTACAAAGGACGCAATTTTGCTGTTGCAGCCTCATGTCTCAAGCATACAATCCATGGCGACTTTAACCTCGTAACAGTAGCAGAAGTGGAACAACTGATAAAAGGCGACGTCTCAGGCAGGGTGGTGAGGTGAGATTAACCCACAAACCATTAAACCAGCAAACCAGTTAACCCGTTAACCAGTTAACCAGTAAACCCTTTAACCCGTTAACCCAATAACCCGTAAACCAGTTAACCCTTAAACCAGTTAACCCTTAAACCAGTTAACCCGTAAACCAGTAAACCCGTAAACCCTTAAACCCGTAAACCCTTAAACCCTTAAACCCGTAAACCCTTAAACCCTTAAACCCGCTAACCCGCTAACCCGTTAACCCTTTAACCCTTTAACCCTTTAACCCTTTAACCCTCAACCAATATCAATAACCCCTTTCATCATATATTAAAAACTGACATTTTTCTTTCATTTTTTTTCACTAATTGATTATTTTAATCACTCGAATAAAAAAAACTGTTTTTTAAGGTAACATTTTGAGGGTATTTGCAATTAAACGGTGTGACAGCTTTGTTATTAATTGTAATTATTGGGTAAAAATATGTCGGAAAGTAAGTCCAAAGAAAAACAATTAAAAATTCTTCGGGTTTATTTTAAAAATAAACTAAGGTTTAACGAACTTCCGGCATTCAGAAGTGCAGTTAGCAATATAGCAGGTTTAGAACACATATTATTTCATCATCATGAAGGAGATGGATTTCTTTATAAATATCCCAAAATTCAATACAGAATTTCTTCGGGTAGGCCTGTAATTGTATGTATGGATACTGCAATTGAGGAATTGTTTAATTTTTTCAGTAATGAAAAAAAGATATTTCACAGAAAAGATAGAAAGGAAAATTTGGAAGTTACAAGCATAAGGCAATATAACTACCTGTTACGTATAATGGATAAAATGTTTAACTACAGAATATCAGAATGGCTTCCTTTAAACCAGGATAATTACAAAAAATTTAACCAGATTACTGCGGCTAAAGAAAGGATAATATTTCTTGAGAAAATTTTGATCGGTAATATAATCTCTTTTGCCAAGGGAGTGGAATGGACTATAAATGATGAAATTAAGGTTAATTTTCTGTCTGAGCCTGAATTTTCAATTAAGCCCGTAAAAGAGGTAAAAATGCAGGTCTTCAGGGTAAATTTTGAAACGAATATATTTTTACCTGAAATGATAGGACTTGGGAAACTGGCAAGTATTGGATATGGTAATATTAAAAGGATTAAATAATTCCGGATGTTATGAATAGTAAATTTGAAACCTATTCTTCTGTTTTATTTTCTATTCTTGCGGGGAAACCTGGTGATACAAATTTTATTAGTAGTTTATTAGAAAAGGTAACTTCCCCCAGGTATCTCATTAAAGGGGATGTATCAGGAATTCAGAATTTTATCTTTACAATTCCCTCAGAAAAAGCGTCCAGGGAACTTAAAGCAAGATCGGAGTATATAAAAAAATATACAGAAAAATGGTTAAATGAAGTCCTTAAAATAACGAGTGAATATGAAATTCTGACAAGGGGTGGAGGTAATTTTTACGTATTTGGACGAGTGAATGATGAACATTTATTAATTAATCTTGAGAAAAAAATCTGTAAAAACTCCCCTGAAGGAATCTACCTTACTCTCTCCTGGGTAAAGGCTGATAATTTACAGGAAGTAGAGAATATCAGGATAATGCTTGAGAAAGAGAGTTCAATAAAGAAAATGAGGAAATATTATGGTATGACTGAATTTTTCGAACCAGTTAATTCAGCAAAACCTGTTATGATTCATGAAAAGGAGACTTTCTCGACAGCAGGAATACCTGAATGGGATGACAATCTTATAAATAAGTATTCTGAACTAAAAAAGAAATATAAAAAGGATTCTGATTCTGAAACTTATGATACTGATGAAAAACCCGAGAAAGGGTATATTATATCTTTTAAATTTCTTGCTGATTTTGCAGGTTTTCGTACAGGAACTAAAAAAATCGCGGTTCTGAAAATGGATGTAGATAATCTGGGAAGGTTATTTTCTCAGTTACGTGATTTTGGACAGATAAAAAAAGTTTCAGAAAGCCTCGATTATTTTTTCTCAGAATATTTATACAATCTTTTGAACGAAAAAATTAGTTTTAAATATGCTGGCGAAAAATTGCCTGATGAATTTATGTTGTTTTTTAATAATATTTATACAGTGTATTCAGGGGGGGACGACTGTTTCTTCGTTGGTGCATGGGATGCAATCCTTGAATTTGCACATCTGATACGGGAAAGAATGAGAAATTTTATAAGGGAAGATGAACTTGATGTTGATGTTCCAAGAATAACATTATCAGCTTCAGTTCAGATTTATAGTCCTAACTACCCGGTTTTCAGATTTGCGGAAGAAGCAGACGAAAACCTACATGCTGCAAAATATTCAGCCGGTGGCTTAAAAGACAAAATATATCTTATGGGTGAAATTTTTACATGGGAGGAATTCGCACAGATTATTGATTTAAAGAATAAACTCTATGAGCTAATTGCTTTTAGAAATGAATCGAGGGCAATACTTGAAAGAATTAAAATGTCGGGTGAAAAATTTTCAAAAGATCAGGCAGATGTAATAAAAGGGGGTTATGAATTACCGAGAACCTGGAGAATGCATTATTCTATTGCCCGAAATATAAAACCTGAAAACAGGGAATTTGCTGTAAAATATATCCTGCCTGTATATGAAAGTAACCTTTTAAGAGCATATTTTGAAAAAAAAGTGCTTAGTGCAATGATATTCCCTGTTTCAGCAAGATATGCCGAACTATTAACACGTAATATAAAATAATGATACCATGAGTACAATAAAAGAAGAATTTTTCAAAGAAACTTATTCTTACTTGCTGAAAATGAATGATAAAAACATTCCAGCAAAGAAGATTATTGACGATATTAAGTTATTTGTAGAAAAAAAGGGTAAAGCAATTACGCATTCCCAGTTAAGAAACATCTATTCAAAAATCCTGGCACTTAAGGATGATGACATTACTGGCCTTCAGCTTATAAGGCCTAAATTAGCTTATGTTGCCGCCCGCCAGAAGAATAAAGAGGCTGGTGTGCTTGTCAGATTTTTTGATGAAATGATTTCAGAAATTAATAATACAGATGAATTTAAAAGTTTTAAGACTTTTATGGAATCTGTAGTTGCGTATCATAAATTTTATCATCCCGATAAAAATTAAGAATATGGAAACAAAACTTACAGGAAAAGTTATTATTACTGGTAAAATTTTGGTTAAAACCGGTTTGCATATAGGAGGTTCAAAAAGTTCCCTCGATATTGGCGGTGTGGACCTTAATGTAATTAAAACTCCCAAAGGCCTGCCAATAATACCTGGTAGCTCACTTAAAGGTAAATTGAGAACTATGCTTGCGAAAAAAGAGGGATCAGAAGATGTTAAAGAAGATTCCGAGAAAATTAAACGCATTTTTGGTGATTCGGGTGATAAAAACAGGAGTGGGCAGTTTACAAAACTTATGGTGCGTGATGCATATCTTGATGAAAAACATTTCAAAGAGAATTTTTTGGGTATTGAGTTGGATTATGAATTCAGTGAAGTAAAATGGGAAAATACTATTGACAGAAAAACCGGAAAAGCTGAGCACCCAAGACAAATTGAAAGGGTCCCTGCTGGAGCGGTTTTCAATTTTGAAATGGTTTATGATGTTTATAATAATGATTATAAGGAAGACATTGAAACCATTATTGAATCAATGCACCTGTTATGTGACGATTACCTTGGTGGCCATGGTTCAAGAGGTTATGGGAAAATTCTTTTCAGGGATGTGAAATTTGAACTTCGCAATATCAAGGAATATTACGAAGCAGAGGAAGGAAAAAGAAAATCAGTGGTTCTTGAATTTCCAGGTGCAAAATTCGATTAAAATGAAGGCGGTAATACTTAAAACCAAACCCGGAAGTGTTTTTCATTTCGGGGAATATACCCCATTTGCAGAAACATTTCTTGATTATACCTCAGCATTTCCGCATTCCGATACTATTTTTTCAGCAATTGTAAACATTTATGATCAGGTTTGGCCTGAGGACACTGTAAACTTTATAAACAGTTTCAGTAGGGGTGAAATTAGTTTATCGTCCGGAATGTTTTATTTTAAGGGCAAACATAAAAGTATTTTCTTTCTTCCACGCCCGGTTTTATTTCTGATAAGTAATCAGGACGATTGGAAAAAATATAAAAATGTTGAATGGATTTCAACAGGAGTCTGGGAACATGGTATTAATGAGAATACAGTAATCGTTTCCAAAAAATTTGTATGCTTGAAAGAAGAATGGGATACTTTGACCTCAGATAACCCTGAATCTTTCCGGGCATATGAAATTAGAACCTCCCCGCATGTTAAGGTACATTCACCAGTTAAGGAAGATTCCTATTATATGCAGTCGGATATTACTATACTTGGTAATAATGATGTTGAGGTAGGCTATTATTTCATGATAGATATATCAGGAATTAATGACATGGAAGAAAAAAGACTGAAGACAGTTGTAAATCTATTGTCCGATACAGGTTTGGGTGGTCAACGTACATGTGGCTGCGGACTGTTCGAAAATATAAAATGGATTGATAATCCGCTTCCTGCTCCAGATTCTGATGATGATAAATATTATGTAAACCTTAGCCTTGTTTCACCTGAAGATGAAATTGATAAAATAATAGCCTATAGGGTAGTTATAAGGGGAGGGAGGTACTCTGGAGAGGGGTACCTTAAAAAGGTCATGATGCTTCACGAAGGAGCTGTATTTAACAAAAAAATTGCTGGAAGAATAGTTGATATATCACCTGAAGGAAACAATAAGATATTACGTTATGGGATAGGGTTCTTCCATCCTGTCAAAAAAAAGTTGATAAATCTTTAAAGGATCCGCAAAAGATGAAAAAATATATTTTCAGGCTAATATTGAATACAGTAACACCAGTTAGTATAGGAAATGACGAAGCTGATAAATTGTCACCATTGTGCGATTTTATTATACGGAATAACACAGTTCATTATCTTGATAATAATAAAATTGCAAGAATGGTACAGGAGAAACATCTTATAAATGATTACGTTAGAGGTGCAGCAAGTATTGATAATACTCAGACCAGTTTTGTGCTTGAAAGGTTTTTAAGAGAAAGAGCAGGTGTTGATCCTTTGAAGTATGTAAAAGAGAGTCATGATTTCAGAGGTCCCGGAAGAGGGAAAATTATTATCAGGACTCTTTACAGAAGCGGAGAATCACCGGTAATAACAGGTAGTACGATAAAAGGTTGTATAAAAACATCACTTCTGTATTACTGGCTTATGAATTCAGATGAAGGCAGAGAAAAACTGAATGATTTAATAAAAACAACAGAATCTTATTATGAGAAAAACAAGGGACTTATTAAAGATGTAGAGAGTGTAGAACATGAAATTGATGTATTAAGCGGACAGATAAGAAAATATAGTAAAAAAGACCATGCAATTAAAGCTGCAACCCGTGCTAAAATTGAATCCAGAAGGAGAGTTTTAGAAACAGCAAAAGATAATCTTGCTGCAGGAAGGAAAGGCCTTGAAGAAAAAATTGATAAAGTTATTGACGAGTTATTTTATATTGATGATTTTAAAAATCTAAGAGTTACTGATTCGGAAAAATTTAGTAGAAATGTTATTGTAGTTTGTGAGATAAAAAGGTTACACCTTATTAAGGGTACTCTAAATATACCGCAATACGTGGAGGCAATTAAGGAGAATAGTCATTCGGAATTTGAAGTTACAATAATTCCAGGTTTCAGACAAAAAGAGTTTTCATTTATGAATAATGGAGACTTGAAAAAGTTGTTTGAAATTCTTAACTATTTCAGTGATGCTTCAGTAAACACTGACTGGGATATGCTGGATGATAATTATAAAAATTTTGAAAAAGATGAAAAATCCCGGGAGATATATAACGGTTTGTTTGACTCGTATGAAAAGCTAAATACGGATATAAGTAAAGTCAGAGAAAATAACTCAGCATTTATCAGGCTGGGTTTTGGAAAAACATTTTTTGATAATTCAATAGGTCTGGCAATTTATAGAACGGATAAAGAAGCATTAATGAAATATGTTAAATTAATGCAACTGGGCAAACCAATGCAGAAAATATTTCCTGTAACCCGTTCTGTTTGCACAAGTAATTTTTTGCCGATGGGATGGGTTGATGTAGCACTTAAGTAGGAAGATAAAAAATGAGGACAATACTTATTGTTACAACTGGCACAAGAGATGTTCAGATTAAAAAGTCTGCCAGTTTTAATCAGTATGAAAAAAAATTTATTTACAGAACCAGCCAGGGAGAAGCAAGGTCAATACAGGTATTTTATCAGGAAGATTTTCCTGAAGTTCTTTTTTTGTCATCGGTAAGGGAAGGATGTTTGAGGCTTTATGAGGACTTTGAGCATGTTAAGCATGATATTTTATTCCCGATGATAGATGCGGCCGTAAAATTTGTTCTGAAAGAAAAAAGTTCAATAGATGTAATTGTTTTTATTGTAACTGATCAGGAGGGCAGCGGAGCAGAAGAAAAACATGTAAAACGTGATACTGTAAATCTGCCTCCTCTGGCAGAGAAATTTTTATGCGAAAATTATGCTGAAAGCATAAAAGATTATCATTCGTACAAAGTAACAGAAAAACTTACAGATATAGACTTCTGGTTTGATCGGTTTGATGAAGAAGTAAGAAATAAAAACATATATCCCGACCCTGAAGAAGAAGCAAGTATATACTTCTTACCACAGGGAGGTATCGACCAGATAAATCAAGCGTTAACATTAAAATTAATTGAGAATTATCCGCAACTGAAACTTATTCAGATTTCGGAAGGGAAAGAACCAAGAATACTTGATTTTCCCCGGAAATTTATTCAGAACATTACCAGGTTAAAAGCAGTGGAAATGGCAAAGCATTTCAGGTTCGCGCAGGTAGGCTTACTGAACTTTGCAAAAGACAGAGAAATAGAAATGCTTTCGAACCTGGGAAAAGTACTTATGCAACTTGATTACTCAACATTAAAAGACCTTGCAGACCGCAACGATTACATAAGGTTATCGGAAAAAGTTAATACTGTCAGAAATATTTTTGATTTATGGGCACATGATGAAGATTCGAGAAATATTCTGCTGTATCTAACTGCAAAAGTTCATTATTATAATAAAAGTGCCGAGGAAATGTTGTGGCGGCTTTTTACATTGTATGAGCAATTAATTAAAGCAAGAGTTGCTGATTTATTAGAATGGCATAATGATGATTCATATGCTTTTTTTGAAGCAATAAGGTTAAACGAAAAACTGTATAATCATCTGATTGACAGGTTTAATGGGAAGATAGAGCCAAGGAGACATGTTTATGAAGCTATACTTTGTTTTTTTAACGAAAACATTAATGACATAAGACCTATTCAAATATTAAGAGAAAGGAGGAATGAGCTTCTTCACAGTGGTTTGGGGTTAAGTATGGAGAAAGTTAATAAACTGCTCGAACAGCATAAAATTAATTTAGATAATTTATTTGAAAATAGACTTGACAGGAGGTTTGGTGTATCGGGTTTTGGTTTGTTAGGCGAATTAAGAGATGAGATTCTTAAACGATTGGGAGTCGTTTGAGTTCTTTGAAATACTGGTTTTATGGAACTTGAATCTGGCATAAGTTATAGAATTTTAATTCAACCGTGTGAGAGAATCAGTTCCAACAAAAGAAGGATTGCGACTTCAAATATTTTCATTTTTTCGCCCTGGCTGATGTGGTATGGTGAGAGAATCAGTTCCAACAAAAGAAGGATTGCGACACGGCAATTGATTGATTGAATCAATTCAATTCCGAACGTGAGAGAATCAGTTCCAACAAAAGAAGGATTGCGACTATTTAAAAAATTCTCGTCTATGGTAGCTTCTACCGTGAGAGAATCAGTTCCAACAAAAGAAGGATTGCGACATCTACTACCGTCTTTTTTGGTGACGGCAATAAATGGTGAGAGAATCAGTTCCAACAAAAGAAGGATTGCGACGTGTCTGGCTTTGCTTCGCACATACGGCAGCAATTTATGGTGAGAGAATCAGTTCCAACAAAAGAAGGATTGCGACTCAAAGAAGTCAAAATCGTTAATGTTTATTTCTGGCTCAGGTGAGAGAATCAGTTCCAACAAAAGAAGGATTGCGACCAGTGCTTTCATGATGTTTTCTTTTTAAGTAATTCGTGAGAGAATCAGTTCCAACAAAAGAAGGATTGCGACTGAATACCTCTGTGCCTAATGCGTAATACATTTCAACGTGAGAGAATCAGTTCCAACAAAAGAAGGATTGCGACTGAATACCTCTGTGCCTAATGCGTAATACATTTCAACGTGAGAGAATCAGTTCCAACAAAAGAAGGATTGCGACTAATTCAAATTTTGTCGAAATTCCTGAAATTCTTTGTGAGAGAATCAGTTCCAACAAAAGAAGGATTGCGACTTGATGCCAGGGCACCATGCCTGCAGCTGTCCTCAGGTGAGAGAATCAGTTCCAACAAAAGAAGGATTGCGACATTTTTAAAAAAGATAAAACTAACAGGGATAAACTTGTGAGAGAATCAGTTCCAACAAAAGAAGGATTGCGACAGTTTCTGGTATAACTGACCGTGACAAATGTATCTAGGTGAGAGAATCAGTTCCAACAAAAGAAGGATTGCGACCAGGCTTATATTTTTGCAATAAGGCTTCCAGGTCTGAATAGTGAGAGAATCAGTTCCAACAAAAGAAGGATTGCGACTGTTACTTGCAGTTGCTAACAAGCAGCTCGCACCGGGTGAGAGAATCAGTTCCAACAAAAGAAGGATTGCGACTCATAAAACTTGCCGTTATTTTCCTCTTTTATTTCCGTGAGAGAATCAGTTCCAACAAAAGAAGGATTGCGACCCAATAGAGCCTGTATTCAGGGCTACCGATTAAGACGGGTGAGAGAATCAGTTCCAACAAAAGAAGGATTGCGACAGAAGAGTGACAGCATGTGTTATAGATTCTTTATTGATGTGAGAGAATCAGTTCCAACAAAAGAAGGATTGCGACCTGCTCTTACAATAGTTGTATGCAGCTGTGCATACTTGTGAGAGAATCAGTTCCAACAAAAGAAGGATTGCGACCGGCAATAGCGCTATGCTTTGCACTTTTTCCGACGTGAGAGAATCAGTTCCAACAAAAGAAGGATTGCGACTATCTCATGGGTGTTGCCACGAGATATTTTTACGGCGTGAGAGAATCAGTTCCAACAAAAGAAGGATTGCGACGCTCGTACAGTGCTTTGTGCTTTTGCGAGCTTCCGAGTGAGAGAATCAGTTCCAACAAAAGAAGGATTGCGACAACCAAAAAGCTTCGAGCATACGAATGTATGCCCGTTCACGGTGAGAGAATCAGTTCCAACAAAAGAAGGATTGCGACCTTTTTTTTGTTTTTTCATTACTTATAATAATTAAGGGGGTGAGAGAATCAGTTCCAACAAAAGAAGGATTGCGACAGATCCCTGTTTTTTCATTAATCAAAGAACCTTTGTTGTGAGAGAATCAGTTCCAACAAAAGAAGGATTGCGACTTCGCACATACGGCAGCAATTTATGCTCCGAGCCAGACGGTGAGAGAATCAGTTCCAACAAAAGAAGGATTGCGACTTCTAAATCAGGTTTATGAAACACATCTTCTGGTTCTGGTGAGAGAATCAGTTCCAACAAAAGAAGGATTGCGACCGGCCCTTCCTTTGCCGGTTAGAAGGTCGCCAATGTATTGTGAGAGAATCAGTTCCAACAAAAGAAGGATTGCGACATTCAGGGCTGATCACTAACAATTTTGACAGCCCGTGTGAGAGAATCAGTTCCAACAAAAGAAGGATTGCGACACGGCAATAAATTCACGGCATCTATTGTTTTCCATATGGTGAGAGAATCAGTTCCAACAAAAGAAGGATTGCGACCCATACCAGGGATTACCATCCCTCAAGTTTTTCTCAGGTGAGAGAATCAGTTCCAACAAAAGAAGGATTGCGACCAGAAAGCATATGCAACTTTGTAGTTTCTAAACTTATAATAGTGAGAGAATCAGTTCCAACAAAAGAAGGATTGCGACTCCCAGCCAGTGACTTTAAAATTGTCAACCGGTTATAAGTGAGAGAATCAGTTCCAACAAAAGAAGGATTGCGACTCGGTTTTACATGTGAGTCGTCTTTCTTCTTCTTGTTGAGTGAGAGAATCAGTTCCAACAAAAGAAGGATTGCGACTGATTAGGGCAGTTTCTCCTGCCCCTGAGGTTGCCAACTGTGAGAGAATCAGTTCCAACAAAAGAAGGATTGCGACAAACACTTCAAGCATTTTTACATATGCTTTCTCTCTCGTGAGAGAATCAGTTCCAACAAAAGAAGGATTGCGACTGATATTTATTTCGGGCTCGGTCAAATTGACTGAGATGTGAGAGAATCAGTTCCAACAAAAGAAGGATTGCGACTCGGAACAATCTTAACGCAACCGGCTAATCAGCGATATGTGAGAGAATCAGTTCCAACAAAAGAAGGATTGCGACCCCGGGCAAATATTTTGTCTCTATTTGAGAAATATCTTAAAGTGAGAGAATCAGTTCCAACAAAAGAAGGATTGCGAGTTGCTTTCATGGCTTTTTGTTTTTTAATTTAACTGGTGAGAGAATCAGTTCCAACAAAAGAAGGATTGCGACCCCACACACTCCTTTAAATAAGGCGATGGAGCCTCTATGATTATATGCGGATGAATTTTATTTTTGCATCCCTTAACCCATACCCTAAACTGATCGGAATTAATAAAGCATATAATTATGGAGAAATCAGCTTTTATTTCACTTGAATCTGTTTTTAACAGCAAATTTACCGTAATGAATATCGCCGAGGCTATCGAACCTGTTACACTCACAGAAGCCCAGTCAATATGCAGGGAAAAAAACTTTAACTACCACCTGGTAAACGATAATGATAAAAAACGGCTGAAAGTTTATGTGCGAGAAACAGGTACTGCGAGACCTGTTTATGAGTCGGAACTGATATCAGAAAGCACTTCACTGCTCGATGTAATGGAGCTCTTCAATAGCGCCGACCATTTCTTTGTTAAATCCGGTCACAGAATTACACACATAGTTACAGTATCCGACCTCGATAAGTTGCCTGTACGACTCTTTATGTTCGGTATTTTATGCCTTTTCGAATTAAAAATAAGAGAGATAATACGGCAAAGGAAAATTAAATGGGAAGATCTCATCAGCAACGAAAAACTTGAAGAGATAAAGAGAAGGTATGAAAATAAGAGAGAAAAAGACGAGGAAACCACTCTGCTCGATTGCACAGATTTTGGCAGTATTGTTTATGTAATCCTTGGAAGTAAAAAAGATTTCGCAGGCTATTTCCCTGTAAATTTTTTTGGAAACGGAAAAGACGAAAAACTTCTGAAAGACGCAATACGCCTGCGAAACGCTATCGCACACGGAGGGATTATAGAATTTGACCACCAACGTGTAAATGAAATCATAAAACTGCTTAAAGGGGTGATTGAAAAATAATAAATATTCTGCCACAGCTTTTGACCTGACATCCCTTATAAAAATCTCCCGGCCACTCTACTGAAAATTGACCGGTATAAAAGCATTGACAAGCAAAGGGTGATTTTCCGAACCACATTCGGTCTCGAGAACTCTCACAATTCCAAACATGAAAACCCCCTTTGCCTGTACAAACGAATATGCCCAGTTTACAAGGAAAAACCTGTCGCCAATGTAATATCCTTTCTCAACTATTACATTTTTCCCTGACATGAGTATCCTTCTCAGTTCCTTCTGCTCATCGAGCTTTTTTCTCAGCTCTTCCATGTCTCTCCAGAAGAAACTCCGGGATTCACAGGAATCTCCCCTGACAAAGTCAAGAAATTCATTGCTCTCCCATAGCCGATATTTTATGTTTTTTTCCATATCAGTTAAGTATTCTGGTTTTTTGATAACTTTCTTCCTTTAGATTCTGAAGACTTTTTATTTTTACATCTTTCTGATACGCAATAACTGCATCATAATCAGTATCCTCTTCACCAAACTTGTTCATAACCACAAACAGTTCAATTGTGATGAAGAATAACAGGAAAAATATCCATACTGCCATAGCCACACGCGATGAGGAAAGAAGTGCAATCAACACATTCAATTCGTCGAGAAAGCCAGTCTTCGATGAAAGTTCTTCCTCAATCTCCTGTCTTATGTTGATTTTGGAATTCTCCTTCTCAGCCTTCTGATTCCTCAGAAGCGTAATCTGATCTGCCAAACCTGGCAAAAGATTCGCCTTTGGATTGGGAATGTCGGTCAGAACATAGTCGGTGCGAGCCACAAGAGTATCCCTGGCTTCGCCGTTTGAGCCGTTCTGCCTCAATGTAAAATGTCTTTTCTCAGCCGATGTGCTTTTTATTAAAGGACGTACTGACAACTCTTCGATTATCGCACTCCTCTCGGCTTCCTTCATTAGAATGGCCGAATCAATATGCCTTATCTGGTTATCAAGCTCCAGCGTCTTTTTCGGAAGGATGGCATTAACTTCTTCCTGAAGCATGCTGATCTTCTTTTTCTCAATGTCCTCCCTGAAGATAAACTGGTCAGTAATTAATGAACCTATTATTGCCATCAGTATTCCGAGGAAAATTCTGAAAACACGTATTACGTTTTTCTTTCC
>Ga0209407_1001914_pt1 | contig 20621 bp, 12 predicted proteins | sample AD_JPNHG3_MetaG_FD_184410 | JGI IMG/M metagenome (GOLD analysis project Ga0209407, IMG submission 184410) | Active sludge microbial communities of municipal wastewater-treating anaerobic digesters from Japan - AD_JPNHG3_MetaG (SPAdes) (version 2) | ecosystem: Engineered > Bioreactor > Anaerobic... | reverse complement strand
GTAATGCTTCATGGAACGGGTTCGAACAAGGACGAAGCGGGCGGAGGCTATCTTTTGACAGCGCCGGCCCTTGCAAAAGCGGGGATCGCCAGCATTCGTTTCGATTTCATCGGCAACGGTGACAGCAAGGCCGACTACATAAACTACAACTTCACGTCGGCCGTATCCGACACCAACGCGGCATTCGATTATATGGCCGGACTGAAAAGTATCGACCCCAACCGCATCGGTGTTATGGGCTGGAGCCAGGGCGGAACGATTGCCATGCTGGCCGCCGGCCATAACCGCTCCTTCCGGTCGGTAGTCTGCTGGGCAGGCGCCCCCGATCTCAAGTTGATAGGAACGGCCGAGAACTATGAAATCGCCAAAGCCAACGGCTATTACGAACTCACCTTCGACTGGCGCCCGTCGTTGAAGCTCGGTCTTCAGTGGTTCGAAGAAGTGTATAACACTGATGTTTTGCAGGTCTTCTCTAATTCCTCCGCCCCCGTGCTGGCTATCAACGGTGCAATGGACACCGTGGTCGATCCAGTCAACGCACAGCGCATAGTCGATGCGTCCAGTAACAAAAACTCCAGAGTACTCCTGATAGAAGGCGCGGACCATACGTTCAACATCTTCACCGGCGACATGACGGCTTTCAACAAACTCATCGCCGCGACTGTTGACTGGTTCGCAGATACTCTCTGACCCTTTTCATGGTGGAAGCTCGAGTTCTCAAGAATCAACGGTGATGGAAGACGCACTGCCCGATCTCTTTGTGAAGGATTCGAAGCGATACCGTCATAGACTCTCTAAAATGAAACGGCCGGGAAGAAACCCGGCCGTTTTTTGTCCACTTCTACTATTCCACTTTGACGTTTATCGCGAAGGTCTTTATCGGGTGTACGCTCTCCCAGGGTCTCCGCAGCGAAAAGACGATCACGCACTCTCCCGGACGTTCGGCCCGGAAGGTCCATTCCACTTCATAGGGGGCCCCCGTGAGACTTTCCTTTCCAGTATCTACGACACCATGTTTTACAAAAGCCAGTGAAAGCACATTCGGGTTGGAAATCCCCACATCCCAAACGTAACCGGTGCTCCCATTTTCTTCGAGTGTCAAGCTTGCCAGCTCCCCGATTTTCAGCGAGTTGACTACCGACTGCAGCATGACGGTAGAGGGTGTCGAAGACTGAAATAGCAACGGCGTGATCAGCACATTGGGAACATATTTACGAAGAATTTCTTCGAAACTGCCGTCGCGTTTCATGCTGTCAAGCGTCTTTTGCAGACTCAAAACCGTCTCCGGGTCGGTGCCTCTGGAGGCCGCGATGTAGAAATAGTTCGTCTGGATTTCGAGCAGACGGTCTAGATTCTCCATCTGGTAACCGGCGTTCTGCACCAGTTCGCTGACGGTGAGATCGGTGAATATCGCGAGATCGGCTTCGCCGCTCATCAGCTGCCGCACGGTGTCCAGAGGATCCAGAAAACTCTTCAGATTCGTGAAGCCCAGATCTATAAGGAGCTGTTCGGTCCACCAGTCCTTTGTAGTGGCGATCGTTCCGACCTTCCTGGCTTCTTCGAGATCGGCGGGGACTACTGACGAACCGGCCCGCCCGTAAAGGTAAGCCGTGTTCCTGCCAACCGGTCCGATCCACTCGAAGAGTGGCTTTCGAAACTCCGTCTGATCCATACTGAAGAGAAGAACGTTGGGCAGGTTCGAAGCCAGTTCATAGCCTATCGTCCACGGAACAAGGAAGATCTCTTCTTTCATACCGTTTCGATCCATGAGCTCTCTCACTATCTCGATCACAAAGCCTTCAGGTTCTCCATCGCCCATGTATGTAACGGGCGGATACTCCTCAGTGAGCAGGGTATAGATACCGGGAACGGGACGGCCCGGCAGCCATTTTTCATAAAGTCCAGCAAAGTCGCCGGAACTTTTCAAACTGTCCAGCGCCTCCTGCCACATCCGAAGGGTATCGAGCGGTACATCCTTCGAGAAACCTATATAGGTCATATCGAGGTCAAGAACGATCGTAGCGTGCAACTTTGAAGATTCAGGTATGTTCTCCGTCAGATGCTTATAGACATCGTAGTTGAAGGGTGCCAGGTCGATGCCGCCCTCCAGAAGGCTCTTCAACAAAGTCGTCTCGTCGTCGAAGATCACCGTATCCAGACCCTGTTCGGCCAGGAGTTGCTGGGAGTAATACCCCCGCACGGCGCCGACTTTCCCCGCTTTTCTTGCATCGTCTATCGAACGAATGTCTCGAGAATCATCGCGGGCGTAAAGGTATGTGGGTGTTACCGCGATAGGACCTACCCAGTTGAACTGGGATTTCCGCTGCGGGGTGAATACTAGCGTGGGCAGGGCGTACTCACCACCGTCCTGCAGCTTCGTGTAAGCCTCTTCAAAGGGCATAGCGACCATTTCCGCTTCAAGCCCGAATTCAGACGAGAGCAATTTTACAAGTTCGACCGCAAGACCCTTGAGCGAGCCATTTTCCTCGTAGCTGAAGGGGCTGTAAGACGGGTTGACGAGAAAGGTCACCCCCCGCGCCATCGCCATGGAAAGCGGGAGAGACGCTAACAACAGAAGAAAAAGTATCCTGCGCGAAATTCGCTTCACTTCATCGCCTCCCTTTTCAAACCTTTTTCAAGGCATTAATACAATATATCACACAAATATGCGACAACAGAAAGGAAATCTTGTTATGGAACAGGGTAAATATATACAACTGACTCCTACACGCCTCAACTTGTAAGTTGCGAACTTATACCACCTGGAACGGTGGTGGATTGTGGGTAAGAGCAAAAGAACCGTTGTTGGTGGTGAGTTGGCGCAGCGTCAGAACGATGATTGCAGGATCGGTGCCCGGCATGCGGGAAGGAGGATCGATATCCAGAGCGGCTAATGTCTCTTCTCACTGTCCAATCCGTGTCATGATAATATCTTTTATGGCTCCATAAATGCAACGGAGGTCAAACAATGGAACTGATATATGCGACTACCAACATAAGCAAAATAGAATATATGCGAAGAATGCTAGACGGTCTGGGGATCGATATACTCGCGCCGGACAGGGATATCGCGCTCCCGGAGGTACCTGAGGAAGGCGACACCCCGGCTGAAAATGCGTACATAAAGGCTCAAGCGTATTATGAAGCTATCGGAAGACCTCTCTTTTCATGCGATTCAGGTCTCTACATACAGGGTCTAGATGAGAAGAGACAACCCGGCCCGAGAGTCAGAAGAGTCAACGGCAGAGAATTGAGCGACGAAGAAATGATTGAGTATTACTCGAAACTCGTGAAGGAGCTCGGAGGAATGGCGAGGGCGAGTTACAGAAACGCGATCTGCCTTATTATTGATCATGAGAAAGTCATAACTTACGATGGGGAAGACCTGGCCGAGAGTTTCCTTCTCGTCGATAAGCCACACGCGATAAGAAAACCCGGCTTTCCCCTCGACTCTCTATCGGTAGAAATCGGCAGCGGCGAGTACTTCGTCGAGCTCTATGAAAAGGGAATGATCAACAGCAATGGTTGCGATGCGGGTTTCAGGAAGTTCTTCACTAACTTAAGCCACAACTTCAGATAATCCAAGCTCACACAATTTTTTTGGCCATGGTGACCCAACAAGATACGGTGAGAAAAGTGAATTCGCAACTCGAGAATTCAATTTCTCAGCCAGAATGTGGATTAAATGGGCTTGTTTGAGGATCGGCAAAAGCAAAACAGAAGCATATAATAACAGTGGCATTATCTGTCGCCTTAAGGAGACGGTTTTTGCTCGCTATATTACCGTGGAGGTGATCAAATGATGATAATTGCCAGCTTAATCCCACTCTTTATAGTAGGTTTTGTTATTGCCGAGATTGTTGTAATAATCTACTCGTTGGCGCTGATCATAAAGTATTTTTAGGAACCGAAATTAACGGGTGGGCGCTGCCGCCTTCAGTCAGAAACTGTACTGGAATTCTAGATTGTGCAATCTGATCTATCGGATTCTGGAACAGTTATCCCCGGCGACAATCCAGGCAGCGTCTAGAGGTCTAAACATCTTTGTTGTGCAGAATACATGAAACTCCAATTCCACCAGCCGCTTCTATACAAACCAGTGTCGTAGCTGGCTACCTGATCCGATAGGCGGTGTTGTGTGGTTCGGGCTTTCCAACTCGCAGAAGGCAGTCGCGATTCGCCACACGTGTGTTCGACGCATTGTCGTCCCAGCTACCACCACGCACCCCCCGGCCGGAACCAGCTGTACTGTTGTACGGATTAGTCTGCGCAGAACTGGAGTAATCTCCATACCAGTCGCTGCACCATTCCCACACGTTACCCGACATATCGTATATTCCAAGCTCGTTCGGCGCCTTCTTCCCAACTTCCTGGGTTTTGCTTTCCGAGTTTGACTCGTACCAGGCGACGTCACCGACGGTACTGCTTCCAGCATACTCGTAACCCCTGCTCTTGTTTCCACCTCTGGCCGCGTATTCCCACTCCGCCTCTGTCGGCAATCTGTATCCAACTACCATCGATGTATCGATCGTTATCATTCCGTCTTTGTCCAGTAGGGTTCCGTTGCTGTCGTAAGTTTGCTGATTCGTTTATCCACACTTCTGGATCCAGGAGTCGATGTGACAGGGTCAGCATCTTTCTGTGGATGCCTTATAGCTCATATAAAGAATATAATCTATTTAGAAGACCTGATCCCGTCTTTTTGAAAGGAGATGAAATGATGAAAGCAGTTGTCTTCAATGGTAGCCCAAGGATGGAAAGAGGCTTCACTTCAAGACTGTTATCTCCGCTCCTGAAAGGAATTCAAAGTGTGGGATGTGATACCGAACTCTTCTATACCAGCACTATTTCACCACGACCTTGTAGTTGCGGGACTATGCACTGCTGGGACAAAGAACCGGGAATCTGTTGCATAAATGATAGTTTGCAGCCGATTTATCAGAAGATCAAAGAATCTGAGATTCTCATTCTGGCTGCTCCGGTTTACATTCCTCTGCCGGGAGAGATGCAGAATCTCATAAACAGGCTATGTCCTATGATAGATCCAGTGCTTGCCATTGTCGATGGCAGGACGAGAGCAAAGATGAGAGCCGGATGGAAGACGGAGAAGATTGTGCTGATATCCACAGGCGGCTGGTGGGAAAAGGAAAATTTCGACACTCTCATAAGAATCGTGCGTGAAATCGCGGAAAATGCGAACATAGTGTTTTCCGGAGCGATAATCAGGCCGCATGTTCACCTAATGTTTGACAGGGGAAAGCCAACAGATGAGGGGAAAGAGATACTCCTCAAAGTCGAGGAAGCAGGCCAAGAACTTGTGAGAAAAGGGACAATAGATGATGCTCTTCTAAACTTCATTAGCCGGCCGCTCGTCTCTCATCAGAGATTCATCGAAACCTGGAACAGTTGAAGGATTTTCTGGAAAATGCTTTTTCGTGAATTCAAACGGATAAATATGGGAAGAATTCGCAGCCAGTGAAGACTTCGCCAGTATCACTCCGCGGGACCAATTACCCGGTGGCTCATTTTGTCTCACAAATCGCCCTCAGACCCCGACAAATCGTAACGCTCTCGCAGGGAAGATAGATCGCGATCCCTCTAAGCGGCGTTGGCTGAACCACTATGTCGTATTCTTCTTTATTCAGCGTCGTCGTCTTTGAGCTCAATCTTCTGCGAAGCTTCAAGCTTCTCAACTATAGACCCTTTCAGAGAGATCATATGTGAAGCTAATACCAGGAACATCAAAAAGAGCTCAATGAACAGGAAAGCTAACACATTCAATAAGAGGATAAACAGGACTGGGACAATGAAGTACACAATTTGCTCGCGGTAGATCACACAAAAAATTGTTGCTAAGAAAAGCAGAGCGCTCACAATGAACAGTACTATCACCTCCACCAGCAGAATTACTTATGCTTCTCAAAGTACTCCTGATACCTGGAAAGAGCAACCTTTATATCCTTATTTTGCCTCTTGTCGTCTGACTTAAAGCACGCATTGAGAAACACAACTTTTTTGTTCTTGGAATCAACCGAGAAGTAGACTCTTAGGTGCTTTCTCAGTTTGCTTGAATACTCTCTCAACTCATACAACTTGTCTCCTTGCTCAACTTTCTTGATCTTTGGCTTCTTACCCTTTATCATTTCGACCTGCAAGCCTTTGCCTCCCTGGAGCCTCTCGATGATATTGACAATATTCTCTGCTGTAGATGGGTCTGATTTTACCAGTTCCAAAATAAATCCCCCGACAAAATCGCGGTTTATGTCTTCATCAAACAAGTAAACGGAATAATCCTTCCATAGAAGCAATTCTTCTGAACCCTTTGTGGAGCTTACTTGCGTGAATTTCTTGTCTTTCATACAATCACCTCCAGCAGGATCTTCGAAAATATTATACACGTTCCGGGTCCAAAAGTCAAGGGCCATTTTTTACATTAGTAATATTGGGCCCACTCAACATTATTATATAAAGCCCTATAATTCTTATATAATAAGGATCATACCAAAAGATAAGCACATAGGTGAGTTATAATAAAAGTAATACAAAAGTTATATATAATGAAAAGTAATACTTGGGTTATATATAATAAGAAGTAATACTTAAGTATGTCATACCAAAAAAATAGATATCCTAAGGAAGATTTATAGTTAGCACTTGTAGTAGTAATAAAGATAGAAACCAAACCAGTATAGGTATTGATTTATATTATCATATATGATAATATACTGATGTAAGTGAGTAATTAATCTAGAAGGTGGTGTTATAGATGACAGGATTCGATAAACTCAAGGCTAATCTTATGAAGAATTCGGAGTTTGCAGCAATTTATAATGAGAAGAAACCACTGAGAAACTTCATAGATGAACTGATCGAACTCAGAGTCGAAAAAGGTATGACCCAAAAGGACCTTAGCGAACTCACAGGTATAAGCGTTCCGAATATCTCCAGGATAGAGTCTGGGAAACAGAATTTATCGTACAAAATGATGTACAAGCTAGTGAGTGCCCTCGGCGGCAAGATAGCTCTCACTCCAAAAGCGGATAACTACATTAAGCTGTCCGAAGAGGCTTCAGAAATGCTCACTGAACTGAGCCAGCAGGCAGACACCACCCCGGAGGAGTTTCTGAATTCTCTTATAGAAAAGGCCGCCAAGGATTCCACAGCTGCCGGTGTGAAAGGCTAAAAGCCTGGTGACGAAAGTGATTGTTGCCTATCACCACTACTTGTCGATAATTTCGACTCATAGGCAAGGTGAATAGATCGTCCGTCAAGATTGGCGGGTTTGATTTAACCGGTTTTGTGAAAACCACAAAAGATGCCTTTATAGTTCCCTCGAATGATCCTGAATGAAGTCCCGGTAGCATTCATTGTCTGCCAGAAAACTTGCCGATCTGGTCAAAACTTCGCTGCAGATGTTCTTTCCTTTTCACATTTCCGATTGATGTTGACATCAGGGTCATCCCGTGGTGTACCCGTACTGTCATCCCGGGCTTTGACCCGGGACCTACTCCTTAGGAAACCGTGATTCTGAGTCAAGCTCAAAATGACGGGAAGGGAGTAAGGCTGTCATCCCGTAGTGCTCCTATACGGGATCTCGCTCTTCTCACTCTTTCGAAGTTGCGGAGATGCCGGATCGTGGTCCGGCATGACGGGAGGGGAGGAAAGACCGCGAAAATAGGGACTGACGGGCTCCTGACGTCTGTCCCGTTTTTCGCGAAGACCGGGCATGACGTGAGGGAGGAAGAACGTGATTCTGGCTAGGAACATGCCAGAATGACGTGAAGGGACTGTCATCCCGGGCTCCGACCCGGGATCCACTCCTTAGAAAACCGTGATTCTGAGTCAAGCTCAGAATGACGTCAAGTGAGTCCGGCATGACGGAAAGGGAGGAAAGACCGCGAAAATGGGGACTGACGGGCTCCTGACGTCTGTCCCGTTTTTCGCGAAGACCGAGCATGACGTGAGGGAGGAAGAACGTGATTCTGGCTAGGAACATGCCAGAATGACGTGAAGGGACTGTCATCCCGTGTCATCCCGTAATGCTCTTATACGGGACCCCGCTCTTTATATGTGGAGTGGAAAACCTGTCGGTACGGATATCTTCGAGACTTTACGCGAAAAGGCGAATCTACCTCAATGGGATAACTTTAAGAAGAAAGAGTACGCAATCTTCAGCAGATCGGGCTTCACAAAAGCTGTAATCGAAGAAGCGAAGTCAGATAGATCTCTGATACTGTTTTCTGGAGACAAACGAATCGTTTAATCTCCCTCCTGTGCATGGCAAAATCGAAACGGTTCTTCCTAATAACCTATGAACTAGCCCAACTGACCTCGTAGACTATTCGGAAATGAGACAGAGACAATCAAGCGACTCTTCGATCTGGGAGTCCTTTTTGATAATCTGGCAAGTATCAAGGCGTTCAAATCATTCTCGTTCAACAACAGCTACTCTCCGGAAGACGCCATAAGAAGTTCAGCGAAGGTAGCGTGTCTTGTTCAGTTGCTCAAGACCGGCAAGGAAAGTCATGAAAAGTTTCGAGAAACGATCGACTTGCGTGATGTCAATATCGTCAGCAGGAATCGACTGGAGATTTCCGGCATTGATCCTCGCGAGATTTGCTATTATTTGATATTGAAAATGTGTAGGGAGCCCCAGTTTTTTCAGGTTTGGCAACATACACTTCCGGATCGCTGATCTTAAGCACTTCAACTCCTTCGATGGAGGTGAAATCTATGAGCAAGAGAATAAAGCTTATTTCATTGCTGACAGTGGCAATTATTATCCTTGTTCTTGGAGGATGCGTGCTACCTCGATTCATGCACAACACTCTTATCGAGAGAATGATCGCGGCCGCAAGAGAGTATCTGGCACAGAACCATCCCGAATTCAACCTGAAGCTGTTCGCCGTCTATGCTTCTACAGACGAGGATCCAGAACCTTTTGAAAGGGCCGATGATCTGGCGTACTGGAGATTGATTTTCTCGGATTTCGATCTCTCCAAGAGTGTTGAAGCCATTTATAAGGATGGATCATGGACCTCAAAAGTTGTCGACGATATCTGGTACGAGGATGCGGTTCTCGTTGATCCGCTTTACATAATCTTCGACATTCAGGACGCCATAAACATCATTCATAACCGCAACCCCTTCTTGAAGTATCTCGGGGTGTATTTCCATCTCCCACTTGATCCGAACTTCAAACATCCGCAATACAAGTTCAAAATAGAAGACGGTGGCTTTGTGATCTTCAACTCAGTAACAGGCGAATTCGAGTTTTCCGATTATTGAAATCTGCCAGAGAACTATAACGGCTCTCAGCCGCAGGAGTCAATAATACCTGCCGGTAGGGCTTCTAATATCCGCCCCTTCGCCGATTTTTCGTAATAATTACGAGTTGCCGGAAACTTCTGCCTGTTTTGAGAGCCGTAAAAACTCAGGAATAACCGCTTTTCCTGCGAGATATTTTTCTGTTAAGAGTCTGCTTTTTCCCCTGATTTAGAATCGTTCTGCAGTACAATAGGTCGTGTGCTTTCAAAACCGTAGCCACACATTTTCTCTTCTGCCGAAGCCCTTACATTCTTTAATTGGAGTGCACAAGGGGGTGTGGAAAGTGTCGCAATGCAAGAATCTGATCACGCTTGTCATTCTCTGTCTCTTCCTGTTTTCTTCTCCAATTGCAAACGCAACGGAACTGACAACCGATTTCGAGCAAGCAAAGGAAATCGCTAAGCAGGCCTACATCTTTGCTTATCCAATGTTGGAGGATTTCAAAACCATGTTCATCCAGGCGATCGATCCCGGGCTATTCAGCATGTTCTATCACAAAAGGGAGCTTCGCGGACCTGATTACAGAGAAGTTGTCCGGCCGAATAACGACAGCATCTATTCCAGGCTCTGGCTCGACCTTAGATCGGAGCCTGTTGTTGTAAGCATACCGGCAGTAGAGGACCGTTATTACTCATTCGAGATGATCGACATGTACACACATAACTTTGCCTACGTTGGCACAAGAACCACCGGAACGGGTGCGAGAACATTCGTGATATCCGGCCCTTTCTGGCATGGTGACACGCCTTCCGGAGTCGATGACGTCTTCCGCAGCGAGGGCAATTTTGTCCTGTGCCTGGTTCGGATTTCGGTCAACATGCAAGTCGAAGGCGACCTTGAGAAGGTTTTGGTAATACAGGATGAGCATGAGATTCAATCTCTCAGTTCGTATCTTGGGGAAGAGGCTCCGCCGGCGGCAGACCCCGCTATCTTCCCGACCTATGACAAGACGAAGGCTGAATCCGCGGAGTTTATCTCATATTTCAATTTCCTTCTGGGCCAGCTGCAAATACACCCAAGTGAGAAGGAGCTGATAGAGCGGTTCGGCAAGATAGGCATTGGTCCGAACCTCCCATTCGATGTCAATGCTATGCCATCAGGCATAAGAGAGGCAGTGGAGGAAGGGATCAAGGAAGCTCTGGAGATAATTCAGAACCCGGAAGAAATGGTGGGAATATCGAAAAACGGCTGGAATCTGAGTATCTTCGGCAATCGAGAAGAAATGCAGGGAGAGTATGAACTGCGGGCAGTGGCGGCTTATCGCAGCCTGTACGGGAACAGCCTTGAAGAAGCATATTGCCCAAATGGGCTGGTAGATGAAGACGGAGATGCTTTTGATGGATCGAAATTCAAGTACGTTCTCTCGTTCAATAGCGATGAGGTTCCGGCAGTTGAACCAAAAGGATTCTGGTCAATCACGATGTACGGCGAAGATCAATTCCTGGTTGCCAATGAGATAAATCGCTATTCGATAGGCGATCGTACAGATATGAAGTATGGGGAGGACGGTTCGCTGGTTATCTATATTCAGCATGAGTCGCCAGGCGCAGACAAGGAATCTAATTGGCTTCCCGCTCCCGATGGAATCTTCTCACTCACCATGAGAATATATCTTCCTTCATGGGAAGTGCGGGATCCTGTTCATTGTCTGGTTCCAGTGAGGAAATCTGGAGCTGTGGACAGTGGCGGCAAACCGTGAAGAGTCCGAAATTGAGCCTGTTTTTTAAATGCTAGGGTAATCCGTGACGGATACACTTTTTGCAGAGCGGTGGTTGGCAAGACTCAACTTATGCACTTTGACTTAACCTGAAGAAAACAGAACAGGGTCTTTGAAAAAGACACGAAACCATCGTATATTCGTGGTGGCCAGACCATACAAAAGGATGATTTCATGCCCACCACGAATATATCACAGACTAACATCGGATATCATCGATTCAGTTCACTACCTACATCTCGAGAATGTTGAGCTCTCAGTCCCTTTCCACAAGAGACCTTTCATACGCGAGAGTAGATTACATTTCCAGTCGTTGTTGACAGTCGGGGCGGTAGAGAGGGACATTGAGCAGTGAAGAATGTGATAAGAACCAAGTTTAGTAACGGAATCATAGAATATTAGGAAGAACCAAATCACGGCAGATGTATTCGGTCTGTTCTATAACCGTCTTTGCAGCTTGCTCCTGCAAGTCAGTGCTCCAGTTCGTTTAAGCTCGGTAGAACGCGCATAAAGAATAAATTGCATTCGTTGTTAGCAAAAACTACGATTATTATTTAAGATGCCTAGATTATGGGATACCCTACTCATAACTGGCAACTGTGTTCTGAGTTCCAAGATATGGTTTAAGGAAATCTATCACTTTGCTTCTATCCAGTATTTCGTGGAATGACTGGTTAGAGTAGTTTCTCAAACATCCATAGCAACTCGCTTTGCCATCGTCTTCCTTTCCGCAATCGCAGTTTTCGACTATTCTCAGAGTTTCTAATAGAATTTCTTCAAGCCGGTGTTCTTGAACTACTCTCCTTACATGACCAGCACCACCAGGAACAGAATCAAACAGTACTAATGTCGGCAGACGATTAGGCTTGTATCTAAAGACTCCATTAATATCATTTCTATCGATTTCTAGAGAGCTGCTTATACCCTCTAGGATGCCATATAGAAGCGAATACCAGAGTGAGTAATCGGGTTCGTTGCAGTAATCCTCAAAGGAGATCTCAAGTATATCTGTAAGAAACTCATATCCGAGGACTATGTGCCTTTCAAACTGGCCTTTGCATTTATTTCCGAAGTGGTCGCTGTGCTTTTCAAGTCTCTCGTCCTTTCCAACTAACGCAAAGCCACAGTTCTTGCAAATGGAAAACCCTTTTCCACCAGCATTGTTTATGACCGCTAGAGTTCCTTCAGAAGAGCTAATGGAAACATTCAATCCTGCAATATTCTCATGACTTGTATTACTTTGTGTATCTCCGATAGTCTTTGAAGAGAAGTAATACCGGCTTGAGAAGGTCTTTGTTAGCTTCTTCGCTGATGGCTTAACTGGAGAATCGCCTATCATCCCGAATTCTGGTGTAATGTAGCTTCCAGAACGACTGTATTTCTCTCCACAAACTGGACAAGCTTCCGACAATTCTTTTTCCGAACGTTCCTCCAATGAACTGGCAAAATAGCCGCAACGATCGCATATGACAAACCTATTCTTTGGAAATTCTTTACCCTGCCTCCTCTTTATGTATCTGCTTGTCCAAACGTATCCATCGGCAATCACTTGACTCCCCGGCGCATATTCAGAAAGTGCGATCTTCATGTCCCGTGAAAGCTCCACTGTCATCCCTTGTGGGTGATGGTATGTCTGCAAATCGATCACGTCAACGGGGAATCCATATTTTGGTATAACGTTGTTCTGTGAAAGGTAACCGATTATCTGTCGGTCCTTAAGGGTTTTGATGGTTTCCTGCATCCTGCTGGCTATTCTGTAGTTTCTTTGTCTGCTAGATTCCTCCATATTTGCCTCTAGTGCCTCGATGTCTTTTTCAATCTTTTCCGTTGCAGTTGCTAATGATCCATCTGTATTGCTCATAAGCTTATCTAGCCAACTCCAGTCATCTACTCCCAACTTCTTATGAAGCTCTTGGGGGACAACTGTTTTCAAAGCACACAACAGGCTATCGGGCTTCTTTAAGAGGAATTCCTTGAAGGCATTGGTTCCAGAGCCTCTCTTGTTAAAGAAGAATGATTCGCAAGATCCAAAATACTCAGGGTTTTCTTTCCAGAAGGCAGCAATAGCGACAGAATTCATATGACGGAGTATGATTTTGAAGTTCTTTATCTCGAACTTTGGTGGTTTTATCACTCCGGAGACCATTTTCATTGGGTCTTTGAAATAGAAGAGATCGTGAGATCGACGTTTTGCGTAAGTGAGTGAGAATGCAGTCGAGTCACTGCGCCTTCCAGCTCGTCCAGCTCTTTGAATGTAGTTGGCAGGAGTTGGTGGCATATTTCTCATCAAGATCGTTTCAAGCTGCCCAACATCAATACCTAGCTCGAAAGTTGTTGAACAACTGAGCACATTGATTTCACCTTTATAAAATCTATCTTGCTTCTCGGCCGCGTTTTGTGAAGTTAACTGTGCAGTATGTTCGGCTACTTCCATCAATTTCGGTTCAATAGACATATAGAGATTTCTGTAATGATTGTCCTTCATCTCTTCTTCCAGATTCACTTTCTTCAGCTTACCGTCGCATTTGTAACTTGGGCATACATCGTGCACAGATCTCAAAGTCAGCTTCTCACACTTTGAACAACGATAAAAATCGTTAGGACTAACTCCGATTCCCATTGCAAGCTCCCAGAATTCATGTCTTGCTCTGTAGACTGTTCCTACGGATCTTTCACTGGATTCAACAAAGACTTCTTTCCAGGCTGAAGATTCTTTTCTAAAGAGATCCTTTTCCCAAATATCTTTCAGCAGAGATTTTGCTTCAGATTCGTAGTTTTTAATACCAAGCTTATAAAGAATTTTAGTGAGATAATCTAGTCTTCTGTTTGACAGATATTCTTTTGAAGGATACCAGCTGTTTATGTTACGCTCCTTTCCGGAGAGCTTGAAAGAATACTGCTGATTCTTAGGTTCGAAAAACTCGTCAGTAGGCCGAACGCCCTCCGGAAACTCTATTGCCCCATATATTCTGAAAGAATCCAGAAGCTCTTTGTATATGTCTGTTATCTCCTGATCAGAGAGCCCCATTTCTCTAAGTCTCTTTGGAGGCTTCCATTGACTGGGTATCCTGAAAGAGTATCCGACTATTCCGAGTCCCTCTAAGCTATTTCTACCGCTTCTTGCAAGAAACTCATGGAGTATCCAATACCAGCATTGATTTTTCTTTTCTGTACGGCTCTTTTCCTGGGAGAAGAATCCCAATTGATCAACGTGATTCAAAACACACTCGGCCAGGTCATTTATAGACCATTCGTCTTTCACGATTCTTTGGTAGTTTGCCTTAAGGGCATCTACAATAAGCCTTCGCCTGAGGATTTGAGAATACGAGTCGCCAAGATATGTAGAGAAGAAAGCGGCTTCCTGTCTGCTGTCCGAGAATACAAGAAGGCGACGAGTGCTTCTAAGTGTGGACGTCACTTCTGTGTAAGTGTCCCATTCATCGTCTACAGTCTTTGGATTTTCCGTTTCCATCTCTTGAGAGTGTCTATAAAGAGAAGTTGCGAGTACGCTTGTTGCAGACTCGTCACCAATCACTAGCCGTCTTACTACCGACAAAAGGGAATTGGATGATCCGCATTTCGGACATTTGTGGACTTCGCCAGAAGTAGATTTAACCTTGATTAACTGGATTGTATGCTCTTTACCGCAGTTGCATTTGTTGCCGAGTAAGTCCTTTTTTTGGATTGAACCGCATTTTACACAGAGAATATACTCGTCTTCCGGAGCGAACGATGATTCTTCGCTTTCCAATTCATCTTCTGCGATAGAGTAATCGGCGAAACCACCATCAACCACTAGATAAAACTGAAGCGAATGGTTGTCACCTTGGAGCTCTTCAACAGCTTGCCTTAACTTTTCTTCAACAGTGTAGCCGACTATGTAAAGCTGCCCGCAATTCTGGCACACAGCGCACTCAAACGCCGGATACTCCTCAGAATCAACGATGACTCCATTGTGTTTTTCGAGAAAGAGCCTCTTTTTAGGGTAGAAGGAAACATAGCCACCTTCAAGAGTTTTGATAAAAAGATGATATCTTGCATGTAATAAAGCCAGGTCTTCGGTTGAGTGTTTTAGCTTGTTGGCTAGAGCCACCATTGAAACGAGTTTTCTTTTCCGGTCAAGATCTCCAGGAAAGATCTCTGAAGCTACTTCCGAAATCTCCTTTGGTCCTTTTTCGAGAAGAAGTCGCAGTTTGATTACTCTCGAATCCCCTTTGAAAACATTAAACAATAATGCTCGCCAGTCTTTGGCATTCTTCTTTGAGCTCTCGATTATTTGATTAGGAACTCCAGCCTCCGAAAGCATAGCGAGTAGTCTTGATGTATCGGGTTCCTTTGAGTTGTCCAGTTCACAATTCAGCTGCTCATAAATGTTGTCTTCTGGCATTCCCCAATTCTCTTCTAATGCGAGGTTTCTCCTATGTCCAAGTACGACATCTTGAAGTTCCGGGACGCCCTCTTCCCAGCAGAAAACCTCACCAAACAAGTCGCTACCAAATCTGGCAATACTCTTTAGAGTATCGACATCTCTTGATCCGCCGATAGTAGCGCTTGTTGCAACACAATTCAGTGGAGACGGTTCAGAACTGTAGACTCTTTGCTTGAGTCGACGAATCAACATAGAAGTCTCAATCCCTTTTGCACCACTATACGTATGCGCCTCATCAAGTATCAGGAAACGCCAGAACTTCGCGTAATCTCCATCGAAAAAAACGTTATCATCTGGCCTGAGAAGTAAATATTCGAGCATTGCATAGTTAGTAATTAGAATGTTTGGTGGAGTCTGTCTCATCCTTTCTCTGGAAAGCAGTTCGTTCTTCAGTGGAGAGCGGTTGTTGTGGATTCTCATGAACTTCTCTTCGGCTTTCTTGTTTTCTTCGAGGGTCTCTCCAGTGTATATGCCGAACGTTATTTCACTGCAGTTGGCGAGAAGGGAGCGCATCCTCTTCATTTGATCGTTCGCAAGAGCATTCATAGGATACAGAAGCAAAGCTCTCACTCCGGGGCAAAGAGTATTTTTCTCCATTTCCTTTAAAAGACTGTCCAGAATCGGTATTAGAAACGATTCCGTCTTTCCACTGCCAGTACCAGTTGCCACAACCACGTTTCGATTAAGAGTAACGATCTTTCTTATACTTTCTTCTTGGTGTCTATAAAGAGGACGATCGATGTCCAGATTTTCAGTAGAGAACTGCAGAAAACCTTTGGAAAGCACACCTTCTTCCACTAATCCTCGGATGGTAGCACCGTTTTCGAACGGGGGTGTCGCTTCAAGTATAGGACCCTTGAAGAACTTGTCTTTATGGTTTAGTAGTATGTTTAGTTGATCTCTCAATTCGTGGTCAGAGAAATTGAAGGTCGTTCTCAAGTAGCTTAGATAGTTTTCAACAATGTCTTCAGTCGCCTTGATAGGATCAAACAAGCTCTCCATCTCCCAGCTCGAACGAAGCCTCATCAACCATGATATGATGCTTCCGATGCTCTTCGTCTATGTCATCCCAGAATACTCTTCTACATAATGGACAGTACATTGCACCATCGCCACCAGGCTTATCGACAAGCATCGTTATCTTCTTTGAATCCATGTCGACAGTAAAATAACATAGGCCGAAGTCAAATCTTTTACCTCGAAAATCTCTCTTTATATGACCTGAGAAGAGGATTTCGCTTTCTCCACCAACTTCGTGATCTTCAATATCCCGTATGCTCATTTTTTCGTCAGACGAAGATTTGTGAACAGTTATATCAGACCTATGATTAGGCCCCGAAAAGCTGGTTATTAGCAAACCCCGGGTTTGCATCTTCTCAAGCACAAAGCCTGTGTTATAAAAGTCGATTTCGAATTTGAGATCGTTTTCGAGGTCATCATAAGTATAGTCTACGTCCAAAAATCCATCATCAGTTAAAAACGCAGCTATCAGCTTCTTGCTGAAAGCATCTGAATCAAGAAGAATAGAGACACTCTCTTCACAGTCTTGCAATGATTGCCTCTTCAGAAGCTGGACCGACTGTCCGTACTTCTTCCAGATGGTTACTACTCTATTCTTAGGGTGTCCAAGTTCTTTCCAATTTATAATCAATGATTTTTGCTTCCCTTTCAATGGTTTAATTTCATATTTGAAGTCAAGGATCTTCCATTTACGTATTATATAAACAAGAGGAATATTTATCTGTTGTCCGTTAGTTCTATTTACACCTTTTAGAACAATCATCAAGTTATCGCGCTTATCTTCACTTCTGACTGTATCGCTGAACTCAAGGAGGTTGACCGTAACTATTCTGTCGTTTCCGAAGTGAAGTTTCTGCGATTGTTCGGTATCTTTAAGACTGACTTCAATATTGTTTTCGAGTATTTTTGGCAAAAGTATCTCGATTTCTCCCAACTCTTCATGCCAGATCTCTTCTATTGTTATTCTCCATTCAGATTCGCTTTTCTTCCTCCACCTTATGGCTGGTATCTCAATGGCGAAATCAATAGAGGTCCCATTCATTGAACGAATCTGTCCGTCAAGATAGACCATAGATGTCGGGAAGATCAGGCTGCTCTTGCCCGAAGCATTTCCAAGACTTTCATCGGTCCAATGAATGAAAAATCCGGAGTCAAGATCCGTGTCTATTTTGCCTTCTGCTATACGATTAGTCGGCACAAAAAACTCTTCTGAGAACTCCAGATCAATCCTTGGAATATACCTGAACTGTTCGCGATGAAGATGCCCTTTTTTGTGCCGAATTGTTACTGTAAAATCTCCATAGTTGTTATCTATAAGTCTTTCTAGAGGTAGAATTGAGGGATCTGCGTCGTCCTGTTTTTCTTCGCAAAAGAGTCTTCTGAAATCTTTGTAGCCAATCTTCTTCTTGATTGTTTTTCCTTGGAACTCTATGCTAAGATTTTCGAGTTCGTCAATGTCGCTTGTGTACAGTTCGATTCTTGGTGTTTCGGGGCCGATAAAGACCGGGTAACCGTTTACCACAATATGGGGGTTTGTCTTACCCACTATCCTCGAGCGCTGGAATGGCTCTTTATCAAACAGATTTATTTCTATGTCGTCGCCTCTTATGAAATACTGATCGCGTCCATCATAAGAGATCTCGAACGCAGAGAAATCTTCATATTTGCATCTTGCTGGAAGGTGCCTTTTTTCTTGCTTATCAACAAGAGTTAGCCCTGAAGGAAGAAGTAGGTAGTAGAGATCATAATCCTGAGAACAATCTTCGATCAACTCTCCCTGATTGTCGAATAGCAAATATGGTTTTGCGTCGCTCATGAGGTTCGCGTCCCATACTCGTTCTGCATTGTCGTCGAACAATAGGGAAATTGTGATTTTTGAAGCCAGCCTGTCTAGGGCAAAAGTCTTTTCGATTGTGTAGATAGTACCTCCACGAACCCGGAGATCTATCATACTGGTCTGCTTTTCTTCTTTCGTATCCACAACTAAGCGAGCCGTTCGCTGTCCCTTGTGAACAAGACGCGATTCTGGCATTGTAATGAAAACACTTCCCGCGTCAGCATTCCATGAGAGATATGGATACGGAATCCTTGTGTTCCTTGTATTTGAATTTTTGCTTTCTTTTACGGGATTCATATAGTATCTTTTCGGAGTTATCAGCTTTCTGATCCCTACAGGAGATGAGGAGAAATGCTTCTTATTAAGGCTATCCTGACTTTGTTTCATATGACTATTCTCTGTCTTATCTTCCCACCACTGTTGCATTTGCTCTACTATTCGTCTTGATACTTTCGTCTCAATATCAAGCGTAATACTCTTGCCTTCTTTGAGATTCCTGAGTAGTCTAATGCATTCAGAAACAAAATCTGAAGCACTTTCTTCACCAAGAAGGAGGAAGTATTTGGTTGATTTATTCAAATTCTCAAAACTCGAGATACCGTGTTCTGAGTTATCAACAAGTTCCAATTCCTTCAGAAGATCTTTTTTCTCATTCTCAACTTCAGAAAGTAGATCAGGAAGATTATCTTCAGAAATTTGTCTGTCGAGAACTGAGAAACATATTTTGACGGCTTCTTGAGCGGTTAATCCGTGTTTTGCCAGTTCGTCAATAAGATCGAACTGCTCCAGAAGTCTTTGTTTACCTATTTCAACATCACCATGGCCGATTTTGGTTATCTGTTGCAATAACATCCTCCATAAGAAAGTAACAATGAACGAGTCCTTTCCAAGCTTGCTTAGAAGCATCTCCATTTTCTGTTGACACGCTCGCTTTCGGCTTTCAACATCATTCACAGAATTGCTTATCTTCTTTATTTCTCCTAGGATGTCGAAGATCTTGTGTAGATTTCTCTCTCGATGTCCGACATTTCGACTATCGTGTTCGCCGCGTTTTTTCTTTATGTAAGGTCTCTTAACTTCCGGTAAGCTCGAATTCCTTCTGATTATTGTCTTATGGATTGGGTCTGAAGAAATTACATTACTAAAACACTTCTCTTCTTCAGCATATAATTCAATATCGCCGAGGACTTGCGTAATTAGGTTAGAGTAGAGGCTTCTAAATCTATCTTTCAGAAAGAGTTCTTGCTTAATAAGATTCTTAACATTTTCCTGATTTTCTGCAAACGAGACAAGGCTCTCATAGTATTCTCTTCCGTAATTCAGTATCTCTTCAAAACTTTTATGATATCTCCGCTCTGACGAAAATATGAACATTCTCTCGATGATTTCCCAATGACTCTTCACAAAGCGCAACAATTCTTCTTCAGTATCTAAATCTCTCAGTCTTTTCTCGATTTCATCTCTCTTGAGCGAATCATTATAGGACTTTCTAATAGCACCCAAGATGCTCTTCACTACTTGGTTGACCTGTATGTCATCTGGAATAGCTGAATAGAGCTCAGAAATAAACCCCTCAAAGAATTGCTCAAGATATTCATTGGGAACCTTACCATGAGAGAGGATTGGAGTAACGAATATGTGTGTTGCTTCACAAACCTTGAACCTTTCTAAGCCGAATCTATCGAGAATGGCTAGAAATCTACTACCAACCAGTCTCTGTGTGTTGGCATCATCTTGAAGATTCAGTGACTCCAAAGGGATTTTCCAGAAGTTGTTATCTCTGTAGTGGACTATGCCGTGCCATACTAGATAAAGCGCAAAGCATAACGGATATTTCTCCGACAGAAATTCGATGGAATTTCTGTAGGCTCTGTTCTCAGTAACATATGAATTGAGGGAATAACCTAGAATTACACTCTTGAAAGCGGATTCGATAGTGACTATGTCCTCTTGAGTATATACAAAATTACTGATGACTTTGAGATCCTGATTATCTAACTGTTTTTGCAGCGCCTTCTCTAGACAGTCTAGTTCTTCAGTCACATCAGATATCCTCCGTAACCAAAGTCGGCATTAGATGAACTCCATCTGACAGATCTATAAATTACAGCATCTTTCACATCCAAAGCACCTACTAATAATCTAGCACAGTTTACATTTAGATAGAACAAAATCACGTGATTCGGCCGTGATGCTACTCTTCCTTGCCGTAGTAGTGGTTTATAAATCCCACAATGAATGTAATGTCATACTCTCTGGGGAGTATTACGGCTCTTCCGTTGTGGAGCTGT
>Ga0209407_1001899_pt1 | contig 20788 bp, 14 predicted proteins | sample AD_JPNHG3_MetaG_FD_184410 | JGI IMG/M metagenome (GOLD analysis project Ga0209407, IMG submission 184410) | Active sludge microbial communities of municipal wastewater-treating anaerobic digesters from Japan - AD_JPNHG3_MetaG (SPAdes) (version 2) | ecosystem: Engineered > Bioreactor > Anaerobic... | reverse complement strand
CTTCGAGGCCGACAGACGGTACAAGCAGGCCTCCACGACGGCCGAGAAGATCGCCGCCCTGGAGGACCTGATCACCACGGTCCCCAAGCACAAGGGGACCGACCACCTGCGCGCCGACCTCCGGAGAAAACTCTCGCAGCTCAACAAGGAGGCCCAGGAACAGAGGAAAAAGAGGGGCGGCGGCCGCGACAGCCTCTACAACGTCCCCCGCGAGGGGGCCGCGCAGATCGCGCTTGTCGGGTTCGCCAATTCCGGCAAGTCCTCCATCCTTGCAAACCTCACCAAGGCCACCCCCGTCATCGCCGACTATCCCCTCTCGACGGTCCTGCCCTGTCCGGGCATGATGCCTTACGAGGACATCCAGATCCAGCTCGTCGACCTTCCCCCCATCCCCAACGAGACGACGGACGGATGGGTCTCCGGGATCATCCGCGTCGCCGATGCCCTGATCATCGTCGTCGACCTGACCGAGGATGCCGACATCCAGCTGGAACTCATCCTGGACCAGATCGGCAAGTGGAACATCCGGACGGAGAAGCCGAAGGAGGGGGAGACGCGCGTCCTCATGAAACGGGCGCTGGTGGCGGCGAACAAGAAGGACCAGCCGGGGGCTATGGATCACTTCGAGAGGCTCAAGGCGGCCTACGGTGACCGCTACCCCCTGGTGGCCGTCTCGTGCCTGAAGAAGGACGGTCTCGAGGACCTGAAACAGGAGATCTTCAGGCTGGCCTCGATCATCCGCGTCTACTCCAAGCCGCCCGGCAAGGAGCCCGATCTCTCCATGCCCTACACGGTCCCCGTGGGCTCCACGGTGATGGATGTGGCGGAGAAGGTTCACAAGGACTTCGTGACGAAGCTCAAGTACGCCCGCGTGTGGGGCTCGGCGAAGTTCGACGGCATGCGCGTGGAGAGAACGCATGTGCTGAAGGACCGGGACGTCATAGAACTCAACATGTGACAGGCCATCCGCTTGTCTTGTTCCTCGAAAGGCTTCGGAACAACGCGTCCCGGACCATTCCCCATCCTTTCAATGTGATGACGCCGGGCATGGTGGCGTTGCTGTGTTTCTCGCCCTGATCCCCTCCGGCCGGATCCCATAGCCGTAACGTTCAAATTCGTTCACATGCCCGATTTTCGCGGCAGAACCCGAAACGTCATAGAGCCTCGTTGCCTTTGCGGTCCCCGTTGGATCATCCTCTCGGTCCGTACATCATATTTTGTCTGAGCGGCGAGTAGGGTTTTTCGCCGCCGCAAGGAAGCCTTTTCCCGATGACATTTACCGAAAAATGTAGAAAACTGAAAAGCAAATCGATACATCCGGTGCGGCCGTTGCCGGAGTCGAGGGCCGGCCCCGTCCGGATTTGCGGGAGGCGGTAGGAATGTATGCGGCTGCGAAGAGCACAGAGGAGGCAAGGCGATGAAAAGACTCGTTGATTTAACGTGGAGAATGATCCCTGCGATCGGCTTGGCCATAGCGGTCGTGATCGGCATCACAGCCGCATGCACGACGGCGGAACCCCCCGTGACTGTCGGGTCGGCGGAAAATACTCGCCCGCCCGTCGACCTGAGCACCGCCATCATCCGGGTCGCCGAGACGGCCATCCCCGCCGTGGTCCACATCGAGGTGACCATGAGCCGGGAAGTCACCAACCCCTTCCTGCCTTTCGAAGGCGACCCCTTTTTCCGGCGCTTTTTCGGCATCCCCAAGATGCCCCCCAGGTACAAGCAGCAGATGATGGGACTCGGTTCCGGGATGATCATCGACACCCAAGGGCATATTCTGACGAATTACCACGTGGTGGGGAGCGCCGATAAGATCGAGGTTGTCATGGCAGACGGCAGCCGCCACACGGCGAAGCTCGTCGGGACGGATCCGAAGACCGACCTGGCCGTCATCCGCATACCGGCATCGGGGACTCTCCCCACGGTGAGCTTCGGGGACTCGGACCGGCTCAGAGTCGGCGAATGGGTTGTCGCCATCGGAGCCCCCCGGGGCCTTGATAAGACCGTCACCCAGGGGATCATCAGCGCCAAGCACAGGCGGGGCATCATGGACCCCATGGGTTATGAGGACTTCCTCCAGACTGACGCCCCCATCAACCCCGGGAACAGCGGGGGACCCCTGCTCAACCTCTACGGGGAGGTCGTGGGGGTGAATGCCGTCATCGCCTCCGCTTCGGGCGGCTTCGAGGGCATCGGGTTCACCATTCCGGGCAACATGGCGCTTTATGTCGCAAAGTCACTGATCGCCCACGGCAAGGTGGAACGAGGCTGGCTGGGTGTGAGCATCCAGAATGTGCCCGCCCCGTCGGCGGGGGCTCAAGCGCCCAGGGGAGCCAAGGTCATGGACGTGATCAAGGGAGGCCCGGCGGATCGCGCCGGACTGAAGAAGAACGATATCATCACCCGCTATGGCGACAAGGAGATCACGGACTCGAGCGAATTGCAGAACACCGTCGCCGCCACCGCTGCCGGGCAGGAAGTGAAGCTCACAGTCCTGCGGGACGGGCGGGCGCAGGAGCTGACGGCCCGGATCGGCAGGCTCGAGGACTCGACAAAGGTTTTGGGGGTTTCCGTCAAGCAGCGCATCGGCGCCGAGGTCCGGGACATGACGACCGAGGAAGCCGGGAAATACGGTTTGGACAAGCCGCAGGGTGCGGTGATCAGCCGGCTCGACCCGAAGGGCGCATTCGCGAAAGCCGGGCTGGAAGTGTCCGACGTGATCATGGGAATCGGAGACATGAAAATCGACGGTGTCGACGCCTTCATTCGGCTTGTCGACGCCCTGCCGGCCGGACAGAAAGTGCCGTTTATGGTCTTGGACCATCGGACCGGCGAGATCGGGAGCGCCGAAGTAACGATCCGATAATCCATGGAGCGCAATTCCCGTGATAATGACCTGTCTTGCGCGGACAGTCGTTTGCGGAAAAGGGCCGCACAAGGAGAAACGGCGATGAAAAGATTCGTGCCGGTTCTGGTTGTGGTGCCAGTCGTCGTGCTGCTAACCCTTGCCGCCCCGGCCCAGGAACGACGGGGAATGACGGGGCAGGGAATGATGGGAGGCGGCGTGGGCATGGGACCCGGGATGGCGGGCCGAGGCATGATGGGCGGGGGCTATGGTTTCGGCCCGGGTGCGATGGGCATGTCGCCCGGGGGGATGAAGAGAGGTTTACTGGGGGCCTGAGAAGGCACACCGTTCCACCCATAACCCCAACCTGAAGCTTGGAGCGATCAAGGACCAGGGTACGGACTTCGAGGCGGAGATCCTGATGAAGAACGGCATGCTCGTGGACAGGATCCTCATGGAGAAGAAAACAGGATGGCGGCGCTCGGCCTACTGAACGGCGGGACCTTCCAGGGTCCTTCCGCGCAGGGGACGGTCGCGCACATGCAGATCGCCGCTCATGGAGTCGGGACATGAAACAACGCACGTCGAAGGGCCACCCCCTGTGCGGGGCGGCGCTGCTTGCGCTTGCGGGCCTCGCTCTGCTGTTCTTGGGGGCAGCGGCGGCCCCCGCAGCGGGCATAGAGGGCATTGACCGGCCGAATGTCCTAAGGGCCACGCTTGAAAACGGACTGCAGGTCGTCGTGGTCCGGAGCCCGCTGGCCCCCGTCGTCACGGTCGTGATGAATTACCTGGTGGGCTCGAGGGAGGCGCCGGAGGCATTCCCCGGCATGGCCCACGCGCAGGAGCACATGATGTTCCGGGGCAGTCCGGGGCTTTCGGCCGATCAACTCTCCGACATCATTGCCCTGATGGGGGGAATGTTCAATGCCGATACCCAGGAGACCGTCACACAGTATTTTTTCACCGTACCGTCGGAGGACCTCGATGCGGCGTTGCACATCGAAGCGATCCGGATGAGAGGCGTGCTGGACAGCGAACGGCTCTGGAAGCAGGAGAAAGGGGCCATCGAGCAGGAAGTGACCCGGGACCTCTCGGACCCCGAGTATGTCTTCTACACAAAACTTGTGGCATCGATGTTCAAGGGGACCCCTTATGCCCACACCCCCCTGGGGACCGTTTCCTCCTTCGAAAGGACGACGGGCACGATGCTGAAGGCCTTCCACAACACCTGGTACGTCCCCAACAACGCCATCCTGGTTATTGCAGGCAATGTCGTTCCCGGTGAAGCGATGGCTCTCGTCAAGAGCCACTTCGGGGGCATCCCCGCAAAAAACATCCCGGAACGACCCGCTGTGCGCCTGGGACCCGTCAAGCCCGAGACCTTCCTCCTCAAGATGGACAAGTCCTACGGACTGGTCATCCGGTCCTTCCGCATGCCCGGTTATGACAGCAGGGATTGGCCGGCCGCCCGGATTCTTGCCGATGTCCTGAACAGCCAGCGGGGAAGCCTCTTCTCGCTTGCCGTAGAGGGGAAAGCCCTCGCCGCCGGGTTCAGCCTGATGACACTGCGTGAAGCCGGCATGGGCTATGTGATGGCCGCTTTCCCCGTTGGGGCCGATCCCGCAGCCCTCGCCCGGGAAATCCGTCGTATCCTCGAGGCGGACCTGGCGAAGGGATATCCTGCCGACCTGGTGGAGGCGGCAAAACGCAAGGAGTTGACGCGCAAGGCCCTCCGGAAGAACTCCGTGTTCGGCCTTGCCATGGACTGGTCCCAGGCACTGGCGGTTGAAGGCCGCCAGTCGCCGGATGAGGACACGGCGGCTCTCGAGCGTGTGACGGCGGACGATGTGAACCGCGTGGCCAGGGCATACCTGCACTTCGACCGTTCCATTGACTTTATCCTGACGCCTGAATCATCGGGCCAGCCGGTCTCCTCCCATCCGCGGAGCGCCGTCGAATCCTTTGCTCCGAAAGAAACGCGATCCGTAACACTTCCCGACTGGGCGAAGAAAGCTCTCGACAGCCTCTCGGTGCCCCCGTCGACGTTGAAGCCCGAGGTAACCGTGCTCCCGAACGGGCTGAAGCTGATCGTCCAGCCGGAGCCTTCGCTCGATACGATCTGCCTCTATGGCCATGTCAAGAATCAGCCCGACATGGAAACGCCGAAGGGCAAGGAAGGGGTGGATCGAGTCGTCGACAGTCTCTTCAGCTTCGGGACCCTGTCGTTGGACAGAGTGGCATTTCAAAAGGCCCTCGACGACATCGGGGCCTGGGAATCCGCCGGAACCGATTTTACTCTGAAGGTCCTGCCCCGTCACTTCGACCGGGGCGTCGGCTTGCTGGCGGACAACCTGCTTCACCCCGCCTTCCCGGAGAAAAACTTCATCACGGTGCGAAAGCAGGTCGCGGAGACCGTGGCGGGCGAGTTGAAGAGCCCCGATTACCGGGGGAAAAGGGCCTTGCGGCGATCGCTTTTCCCGGAGGGGGACCCGCTCCGGAGAGAGGCGACGCCGCGGGGCATCCTGTCTCTGACCCTCCAGGACGTCCGGCACTATTACCGCACCGTCTTCCGGCCGGACCTGACAACGATCGTCGTCATCGGCCGGACGACACCCGAGGCAGCACGGGCCGCAGTGGCAAGACACTTCGGCGCCTGGAAGGCCGAAGGCCCGAAACCGCAGACCCTCCTTCCGCCCGTTCCGCCCAACAGGCCGGCCACCACGGCCGTGCCGGACAAGAGCATGATCCAGGAGGAGGTGATCCTTGCCGAAACCCTGGGACTGAATCGGACCCATCCGGACTACTACGCCCTCGAACTCGGGAACCACGTCCTGGGCGGAGCCTTTTACGCCACCCGTCTCTACCAGGACCTTCGGGAGAAAACGGGACTGGTCTACACCGTGTCATCGTCCTTCGACGTGGGGTTGACGCGGTCGCTTTACAGCGTGAGCTTTGGATGCGAGCCGAAAAATGTCACGCGGTCCCGCGCCATCGTCGAAGAAAACCTGCGGAGGATGCAGAGCGAGCCTGTCCCTGTTCTCGAATTGAATCAGGCCAAGGCACTGCTGCTCCGTGAAATCCCTCTTTCCGAGTCCAGTGTGGACAGCATTGCGGGATGGCTCCTGTACTGTGCCGAGCACGACCTGCCTTTCGACGAGTCCGTCCGCGCGGCGCAGCGATACCTTTCGCTGACACCGGAGCAGGTCCGTGAAGCATTCAAGAAATGGGTGCGCCCGGGAAGCCTTGTCCAGGTCACCAAGGGTCCGCCGCAGGATTGACCCCGCAACGAGTCCCTTGAAGGTACTCCGATGTTCCCTCTGCGCGACGATATTTTTCGCAGGCATTTCCCCCTGGTGACGTGGCTGATCATCTGCGTAAACGTTGCGATTTACTATATGGAGACTGCACTGGGGAACGATGACATGGTGCAGCTGATGAATCGCTTTGCCGTCATACCGGCGCGGTACGGCCATGACGGCTCCTTTCTGGGGCTTCAGCTGCCGATTGCCGATTACCTGCCCCTGTTGACCGGTATGTTCCTCCACGGAAGCTGGCTCCACATCATCGGGAACATGTGGTTCCTGCATCTGTTCGGGGCCAGTGTGGAGGATCGCATGGGCCCTGTCCGGTATCTCTTCTTCTATCTCCTCTGCGGCATCCTCGCCGGCCTCATCTTCATCTACTTCGATCTGCAAACCACGATGCCTTCCATCGGGGCGTCCGGCGCCATCGCCGGTGTCATGGGGGCCTACCTGGTCCTTTTCCCCGCGGCCCGGATTGTCACGCTGATCATCATTATCATCATCCCGTTCTTCGTGGATCTCCCGGCTCTGCTCTTCATCGGCATCTGGTTCTACCTCCAGGTCCTGCTGGAAACGGTCGCCGCCTCTTCGCCCGGCACGGGAGGCGGCATTGCGTGGTGGGCCCACATCGGGGGCTTTGTCGCAGGGATGCTGCTCATTGCTCCGTTCCGAGTAATAGGCCTTCTGCACCGCCCGCCCTACCCGGATGAAAAGCACCGATACATCGCCTGAAAAGGAGGACCGTTTCATGAACATCGATTTTCTTTCCCTGCTGTGGATATTTTTCATGATTGCGGCACTGCAGCCCCTTTTCCGCCAACGGATGCTGGATTCGGCGAGGCAGCGGCTCATCGCCGCCATCGAGAAAAGACGGAAGTCGCGGGTCATCACCCTGGTCCACAGGCAGGAGACCATGAGTTTCCTGGGCTTCCCGATCATGAAGTACATCGATCTCGACGACTCCGAGGAGGTGATCCGGGCCATCCACATGACGGATCCCGATGTGCCGCTGGACCTCATTCTGCACACCCCGGGCGGCATCGCGCTTGCGGCCTTTCAGATTTCTCACGCCATCAAGAACCGCAAGGGGAAAGTCACGGCCTTTGTCCCCCATTACGCCATGTCGGGGGGGACCCTGCTCGCCCTGGCTGCCGATGAAATCGTCATGGGGGAACACGCCGTACTCGGCCCTGTCGACCCACAGGTGGGAGAATTCCCGGCTGCTTCCCTGTTGAGACTGGTCGAGGCCAAGCCGGTTTCCGATATCGACGACAAGACCTGGATCCTCGCCGATATCGGCAGGAAGGCCCTGGAACAAATGCGCTCCCAGATCCGTTATCTGCTGGACGGGAAGTACGAGAGCGACAGGAGCGACAGGCTCGCACAGATCCTCTCTGAAGGCCGATGGACACACGATTACCCCATCTCCTACGAAGAAGCCGAATCGCTGGGCCTTCACGTCAGCAAGGAACTCCCGCAGGAAGTCTATCAGCTCATGGGGCTCTATCCGCAGCCCGTGAGGCATCGAGCGTCGGTCGAGTATACCCCGTCCCCCAAATTCAAAGGCCAGGGCGAGCGCCCTCGAGTCGATTGACGGCTGCCGGGGAACGCAGTCAACGCAAGAGAACATGCCGCATAGGGCAAGAAGGAGGTTCAAGTCATGACGAACACCGTTCGAATCCTGATCGTTGCCGCTCTGGCCGCAGCCCTTGCCGCAGGGCCTGCGATTGCAACCGAGACGTCCCCGACGGGCACCCTCGAGCGTTACTTACAGAAAGCGAAGCAGGACTACCTGCAGAAGGACGTGAAGGCCGCATCGGAAGAGATGCACAAGGCAGCGGAATGGATGAAATCCGAGGCGGCCGCGGCAAAGGGTAAAGGGAAGGAAGCGCTTGCGGCATCCGGCCGGGAGATCGAGAAGCTGTCCGTGGAGCTGAAGAAAGAGGCGGTCAAGTCCGTGAAGGAAATCGAGATGGTCTCTGCCCGTGCCTACCAGGCCCTTGCGACGAATTCGCATGTGAAGTCGGCGGAGGCATGGTCGAAGAAGGAATTCAAGAAGGCGGGAGAGGAGCTCGAGGCGACTGCAGACGCACTGGGAAAAGCCTATACCTGGGCCGGGCAGGAAGTGAAGGCCGGTACGCAGGAAGCGATCCGCGAGTCGAAACAGCTTTCAGAAAGGCTGAAGGAAGGCTCCGGCCGGGCATCAGCGGAGGCGGAAAGGACACTGAAAAAGATGGAACAGGAGATCCGCGCATTCGGCCGTGGAATCGCCAAGCAGTCATCGTGAATCGACGGCAGGACGAAGGAATGGAGAAACCGGTAAAACGAACAATCGCCATGACGATGATTCTCGCCAGGATGATCGTTCTGCATGCGAGAGATTTGCTCGCGAAGCGAAACTGGGGCAACGTGGGCTGGGGCCCGACGGCATGGCGACCACGTCCGCCATGCCCATGACCGGTCAACCGGTCACCCTCGGAAAAGGGGCAACAGGGAGGCATCGAGTTGCGGACGGGATGAAAAAGAGAGCATGCGGATTCGGCAATCCGTGCCCGTCGGGCCCTGTGATGCACCCGGATTCCTCCCTGCCATTCCCCGACCCGCGGGGGATTCCGACGGGGGTTGGACAGAAGGGTCGGGGGGCAGGCGCAGGCGGAAAAGGGCCGCCAGGGAAGGCCCTCAAATCTGATGAACGTAGGTTCCCGGGGCATCGCCGAGGATGAGCAGTCCCTTTTCCGGGGCCCCCGTCTCCGGTGGGGCTGTCCAGCCGGAGGAATGTTCCCCCAGCCACTTTTGCCAGGGGAGCCACCAGGAGCCTTGGAACCGGGGTGCCTCTTCCAGCCACCGGTCGGGATCGATGTACGTTTCCTCTTCTCGGCGGGTCATCATCTGGTACGTCCGTTTGGAATTCAGGGGTTCGCTGACGATGCCGGCATTGTGTCCGCCGCTGGTGAGGACAAAGGTGACCGAGGGGGCATCGGAGACCAGGTGAAACTTGTAGACCGAGCGCCAGGGCGCCACATGATCCATGACTGTGCCGACCAGGAAGACGGGCACGTGAATGTCGTGAAGGGCGATATTTCGACCGGCAACCTTGTAGCGGCCCTCGAAGAGATCGTTGTCCAAAAACAGACGACGCAGATATTTGCTGTGCATCCGGTAGGGCATCCTGGTTGCATCCGCGTTCCAGGCCATGAGGTCGTTCAGCGGGCGGCGGGTGCCCAGGAGGTAATTCTGGATGATCGGGGACCAGAACAGTTCGTTGGCCCGGAGCATTTGAAAGGCGCCGGCCATTTCCTTCGTATCCAGATATCCACGGTCGTACATGATGTCCGTCAGATAGTTGACCTGGTTTTCGTCGATGAACAGGGTCAGTTCCCCGGCTTCCGTGAAGTCGGTTTGCGCGGCGAGGAGGGTCATGCTTTTTACCCGATCATCTCCGTCCCGCGCCATGGTGGCTACGACAATGGACAGCATGGTCCCGCCCAGGCAATATCCCACGGTGTGAATCTTCCGTTCCGGCAGGATACGGGAAACGGCATTGATCGCGGCCAGGATGCCGTCAAAATGGTAATCGGCCATGGACAGGTTTCGGTCTTCCTCTGTGGGGTTGCGCCAGGAGATCATGAAGACCGTGTGCCCGCTGTCCACCAGGTATTTGACGAGGGAATTGTGGGGGGAAAGATCAAGAATATAATATTTCATGATCCAGGCCGGGACAATGAGGACCGGCTCCTCGTAAACCTTTTCCGTCGTTGGGGTGTACTGGATCAGTTCGATGAGATGGTTGCGAAACACGACCTTGCCTGGAGTCACGGCGACCTTTTCGCCGGGACGGAAATTTTCCGTTCCCACGGGAAGTTCCCTGTTGCGCCTGCGGCGCCAGTCCTCCCACATGTTTGCCCAGCCCCGGAGGAGATTCTGTCCGCCCTGCTCCCAAGTCGTCTGGGTCAGGATCGGGTTCGACCAGAGGTAGTTCGCCGGAGAGAACAGGTCCATGAGCTGCCGGGCCATGAAGGAGACGACGTTCTGATGATGGCGGGAGACGCCCGGGATATCGGTGGTGGCCTTTTGCCACCACTGCTCGCAAAGGAGAAACGCCTGATACATGAGCAGGTAGGGTGGTTTCTGCCATGCTTCTTCCTGGAAACGACCGTCGACGGCAACGGGTTTCTCCGGCTCTTCTCCGGAGCTGAAAAAGGACCGAACGGCATAGTCCCAGTAGTCGACGGCTGTTTTAAAAGAATTCTCCATGATCCGGTACTGTGTACCCGGTGAATCGGCGACATTGATGGACCAATCGAGAAAGGCCAGCAACATGGTCACGGGGGAAAGGTTCATGGTGAATCTCGCCTGCCGGGCATGGAGAAAACTGTCAACGCCGGCGTAAGAAGAGTCCTTTAACGTCTCCATCGAACATCCTCCTTTCCGTGCTGTGATCCTCGAATGGACGGCTGGACGGGCTCAGGGCATCGTGAGGCATGTGGACGTGATTTCGACACGCGATCAACGTGAATTGATTTCTACCATTCCGATACGGGAAATTCCACGAAAAAGTTCGCGGGGATTTTCTCGCTTGACCGGCGCCGTCAGTGTCCTTTCGCCCCCGTGCCTCGCTTTTGGGGGGAATTCCGGATGCCCGGCCGGTTTCAGGGAGATCTCCTGTCTAATCGTGTATCAGGAAGGAGTCCGCATGCGTTGCCCGGAACGTCCCTTCGGTCCGGATAATCCGGCCCGACGTTCTTAGGGGTCTCAGGGAAGCCCAAGTGGAATGGCCGCATGGACGCACCGCCCGAAGAAGGCGATCGGGGAATCCGGTGCACCTGGATACCGCGGGTTGATGCGCCACAGCCGTCCAAAATAACCTGAAACGGGATCGATGGACCCTGTCAATTCAGGCTTTTGGACGGGTGCCTGGACATGTTCGAGATCAGTCTGTCCCCCCTTTTTTCAACAGGCGGCCCGCTCGAATGATCGCCCCGACTGCGGCCAATCCGATAAAGAGCCACAGCTCGTAACGCTTCACATCGCCGATGATGATCTCGAGCGTATGGCCAAACAGGTACCCCATGACCCCAATCGCGATTGTCCAGGTGATTGCTCCGAGAATATTCAATATCAGAAAGCGAACTGGTGCAATCCTGCTTGCACCGAGCACAATGGGAGTCACTGTGCGCAAGCCATAAAGGAAACGAAACCCCAGAATCAGCAATACCTGGTGTTTGGTGAGTAATAAAAATACTTTCTCTGACTTGGATTGCCAATTTCGATGTTTCTCAAGGATACGTTGACCCTTGGCGCGTCCAATATAAAAGTAGAATTGATCTCCAAGCAGTGTGCCCAAAAAGGCGCATGCCAGGACCCATGGCAGTTTAAGATAGCCTCGGTATGCAGCAAGCCCTCCCAGGACAAGTATCGTTTCGCCTTCCAGGAATGTGCCTATGGCTATCGCCGCATATCCATAGGTTGTTATCAATTCTTCCAGTGACATAGTTCCGGTGAACCGAGGAGAAGTCTGCTGAAAAATCCCTGTTGCGGCGACGTCATGGCAACGTCACTCCTCTGCGGTTTTGCATGGATATTCTTGCCCCTTCAGGGCACCAGGACTTTCCGACGAGGAATACCTTGACCGGGTCATTCACCAGGAAGACTGCGGCAAGCGAGAAAGCGACAATGACCAGGGCCGCCCTCAGCGGGATGGGCTCGATTCCCGGAAATCCTGTCGTGGAAATGAGGAAAACGACAAGAAGGTCCAGGCCGAGTGCGGCCAGAAGAGCCTTGCTCGGCATCGAACGCCAGAAATGCCGGCGCTCCCTGACAATCAGCACGTCCAGCAGTTCAATGAAGATTAGTGCCTGAAATGTGAAGGTCTGGAGTTGGGGCAGCCCCTGAATGCCGAAATACGAAGGGCCGGCATGGACAAAGATCATCAGCTCGGCAATCACGAGGAGGCCGAGCGACACGGCCACCTTGACAAGGCCGGTGATATCCCAGGTGTCGGGCCGGCTGGAAACCCTCACACGATCCGTCGCAAGTGCCAGCGTGACAAAGTCCGTCAGGAACAACAGCAGGATCATGTGAAGGGCCGAGACGATGTACTGCCCGGTCAGCATGAACATCAGGATGACGAAAACCGTGATCTGAAACGTCTTGATGATCTTGTTGAGCGTCCACGTGATGATTCTCTGGTAGGTCGCCCTTCCCGTTTTTACAAGGTCCACGATCCCGATGAGCCCTTCCGTCACGAGGATGGCGCTTGCCGCCTTTTTTGCGACGTCCGTGGCGCCGCTGACGGCGATCCCGACTTCGGCCTGTCTCAATGCGGGGGCATCATTGACGCCGTCCCCCGTCATGCCGACGACATGCCCGCCTTTCTGCAGGCTCTTGACGACAAGGTATTTGTCCTCGGGGTAGATTTCGGCAAAACCGTCACTGGCCTCCACCATCTTCAGGTACGCGCCGGCATCCGATTTCAGATCCGATATTTTTGAAATGTTGTCGCCCAGGTTCAGCTCCCTCGCGACTTCCCGTGCAACCGGCAGGGCATCCCCCGTCAGCATCTTGACCTGGAGACCCAGATCCCTGAGCTCCCGCAAAAGGCTCGGCGAGTCTTCTCTGGGCGGATCGTGCAGAAAGGCGATTCCCACCAGCCCCATGTCATCCTTCGTTTGTCCCTTTGCGACGGCAAGCGCACGATAGCCCCTGGCCGACCGCTTCTCGACTTCCTCTGCAGCCTTTGCCAACTCTGTGCTGCTCAACTTGCACAAGGGCAGTACGGCGTTGAGGGCGCCTTTTATGGCCAGGATGTTTTGACCAGCCATTTCGACCGCTGCCTCCGTTCTCCTCGTGGATGCATCGAAAGGGACGAAGCTCTTCCGCAAATAGCCTTCCAGGGAGATTTCACGTTTTTTTGCGGCCGACAGAAATGCCAGATCGATCGGATCCTGATCCGCCTCCCGTGATGCCAGGGATCCGTATAACAGGACATCGTTTTCCTTGTAGTCACCGGAAACTGACACTTCGACGACGGAAAGTCTGTTCATGGTCAGCGTTCCGGTCTTGTCTGCGCACACGATGGTCATCGTTGCCGCATCTTCGATGGCGCTGAGCCGGGTGATCAAGATCCCTTTCTTCATCAGCTCCATGGAACCAAGGGCCATGCTGATGGTGAACATGGTGGGCAATGCCACAGGGATGGCTGCCACCATGAGCACGACGGCCAGGGGAAGGACTTCCAGAAGATGCATCCCCCTCAACGCGGCGTATGCCAGGGCGAGGGAAAGGAGGGCTCCCGCGATCGTGACGAGCCGCTTTGCCACCTTCGAGGTGATCTCCTCCATGTGCAGCCTGGGTCTGGCAACCTGCACCAGTTCTACGGTCCGTCCGAGATAGGTTCGGGGCCCCGTCGCAACGACGACCCCCGTGATCTCGCCGCGACGGACAATCGAGCCTCCGTACAGAACCTCCGCCGTCTTCTTCGTGAGCAGTTGAGACTCCCCTGTCAGAGACGATTGGTCGACCTCGGCACCCCCTTCTACGATCTCGAGATCGGCAGAAACAAAATCCCCGGCCCGCACTCTCACGACATCGCCGGGGACCAATTCCCTCGCAGGTACGACCAGCCAGGTCCCGTCGCGCTTCACCCTCGCCTGGGTCTTCAATTTCGTTTTCAGGCGGGCCAGCGCCGCATTTGCCTTTTCCTCCTGGAAGAAACCCAGAAGGACATTAAACGCCAGGAGGCCCGAGACGACGAACATTTCGAGGTATTTGCCCAGGATCCATTCCAGCAGAATGGTGATCTCCAGCATCCAGGGCGTGATGCCCCAGAATTTCCGCAGAAACTTCGATACCGGGTTGACCTTTTTTTCAGGGACTTCGTTGTAGCCGTATTCGCGGCGCCTCTCCTCGACGTCCGCGGACTGCAGGCCTTCCGTCAGATTGACGGTTTCCGGTGGTTTTGTTTGTGTCGTGCGCATCGGTTCATCAGGCATGTCGTTGTGCGTTGCCGGTCAAATAATCAGGCTGCCTGAGGCCGTCTTTACAGAGACTTCTTCGCGATACCCAGTTTTCCGAGGATCTCCTCCATGAGGCACCACTGCGTAAAAGCGGATTGCAGGAGATTGAGCCCCACAAAGGCGGTGAAAAGAAGCCAATACCGGCTGTGGACATAACCCAGGGCCAGAAATACGAGTATAAACGTGCCGGCGATGGCGCGGATCCATTGTTCCATTTTCATGATCTGCCTCCTCATGCTTTCCGGTCCGCGTTATTCAATCAGCTGCGTCGGGGATGCTGATTCATGTCTGCCGATTCTTGATTCCGGAAAAATTCATAGTACAGCAGGGGGATGACGACGAGGGTGAGGCCCGTGGCGGCCACGGCGCCGAACATCATGGCGATGGCCAGGCCCTGGAAGATGGGGTCGAAGAGCATGACGAAGGAACCCGCCACGACGGCTGCCGCCGTGAGCACGATGGGACGGAAGCGAACGGCGCCCGCCGTCAGGAGGGCATGCCTCAGGCCCTCGCCCTCCCGCCGCTGCTGCTCGGCGAAATCGACCAGCAGGATGGAATTGCGCACGATGATGCCCGACAGGGCGATGAAGCCGATCATGGAGGTGGCCGTGAAGAAGGCCCCAAAGATCCAGTGGCCGGGCAGGATCCCCACCAGGGTGAGCGGGATGGGCGCCATGATGACGAGGGGCGTCACGAAGCTGCGGAACCAGGCCACGACCAGGATGTAGATGATGACCAGCACGGCGGCAAAGGCGATGCCCAGGTCGCGGAAAACCTCGATCGTGATGTGCCACTCGCCGTCCCATTTCATCGAGTAGGTATCCTCGAGCCAGGGCTGGACGAAGTCGTATTGCCGGAGCTCGTAGCCCTCGGGGAGATCGAGGCTCTTGACGGCGTCTTTCATCTTCAGGATCGCGTAGACGGGGCTCTCCTCGGTGCCCGCCACATCGCCGATGACGTAGGTCACGTTCTTGAGGTTCTTGTGATAGATCGTCTTCTCGCCCACGCCCTCGCGCACGCTCACCAGTTCCGCCAGGGGCACCGGGCTCCCCAGCCGTGAGGGCACGGTCAGGGACCGGAGCCTCGATGGGGTTGCCCGGTCCTCCAGGGGCATGCGCAGGAAGATCTCCACGGGCTCCTTCTCCTTGTCCAGGTGGACAAGCCCCGCCACCGCACCGGACAGGGCGATGCGCATGCTCTGCGCGAGGGCCTCGGTGGTCACCCCGCTTTCGGCCGCTTTCGTGCGGTTCGGCTCGAGGAGGAGCTTCTTCCGGTCGGCCTCCACATACCAGTCCACGTCGACCACCCCGGGCGTCCTCTCGAAGATGTCCCGGACCCGGCGGGCGATCTCGATCTGCCGCGATGTGTCGGGGCCGTACACCTCGGCCACGAGCGTGCTCAGCACCGGCGGCCCCGGCGGGATCTCGGCCACCTTGATCCTCGCGCCGTGACGGTCGCCGATTTCCTTGAGCCCCGGCCTGAGGCGCTTGGCGATGTCGTGGCTCTGGGCCTTTCGGTCGCCCTTGGCGACGAAGTTGACCTGGATGTCGGCCACGTTCGCCCCGGCGCGCAGGAAGTAGTGGCGCACCAGGCCGTTGAAGTTGAAGGGCGCGGCCGTTCCGACGTAGAGCTGGTAGTCCGTCACCTCGGGCACGCGCTGGAGATACCTGCCCATCTCCTGCGCCAGCGCCGCGGTTTTCTCCAGGGAGCTTCCCTCGGGCATGTCGATGATCACCTGCAGTTCGCTCTTGTTGTCGAAGGGCAGCATCTTCACGGTGACGAGCTTCAGGGGGACGAGTCCCATGGCCAGCGCGAGCAGAACCCCCACGCCGGCCAGGGCAAGGCGCCTCTTCTTCGCGCTGTCCATGAGCGGGGCGATGATCCTCTCGTAGAGGGGGTAGAAGTCCCTCTCCGGTTTGTGATGCCCCGTCCTGCCCGCTTTCCCCAGGATCCGGTAGCTCATCCAGGGGCTCACGATGAAGGCCACCAGCAGCGAGAAGAGCATCGCCGCCGAGGCCCCCACGGGGATGGGGCGCATGTAGGGGCCCATGAGGCCCGAGACGAAGGCCATGGGCAGCAGGGCGGCGATGACCGTCCAGGTGGCCAGGATCGTCGGGTTTCCCACCTCGTCGACGGCCCGCACGGCCTGATCCACGCCCGCCCCGTGGTGCTTGAAGTGCCGGTGGATGTTCTCGACGACGACGATGGCATCGTCGACGAGGATGCCGATGGAGAAGATGAGGGCGAAGAGGGTCACCCGGTTGAGCGTGTAGCCGTAGAGGTAGTTGATGAGCAGCGTCAGGGCCAGCGTCACCGGCACCGCCACGGCCACGACGGCGGCCTCGCGCCCACCGAGGGCCAGCGCGATCAGGATGATGACGGAGATCGTCGCGATGAGCATGTGCTCGAGCAGTTCGTCGGACTTCTCCTTCGCCGTCTCGCCGTAGTTGCGCGTCACCGTGACGGTGACATCCGAGGGGATGATCCGTCCCCGGAGCGCGTCGACCTTCGCCAGCGCCTCGCGGGCCACGACGCTGGCGTTGGCGCCCTTTTTCTTGGCGACGGCGATCGTGACGGCCTCGCTGTGCCCGGCGGGGCTCCCGGGGATCCCCTTGCGCGGGCCGGCGGGCCCGACGCCCATGAAGACATAGTTGCCCGGTTCCTCGGGTCCGTCCTCGAGCACGGCCACGTCCTTCAGGTAGACGGGCCTTCCGTCATGGACGTTCACGACGACGCGGCCCACCTCGTCGATGCTCGACAGGAGGCCGCCCGTGTCGACGAGGATCTCGCGGTTTTGCGAGGGGTAGGTGCCCGACGGCAGGGAGTAGTTGGACTTGCCCAGGGCGTCCATGATCTGGAAGGCCGAGACGCCGTAGGCCTTGAGCCTTGCCGGGTCGAGGACGACCCTGGCCTGCCGGCGCTGGCCGCCGATGACGGTGAACTCGGCCACGTTGCGGTCCTTCTTGATCTCCGTGCAGAGCTCCAGGGCCACCCGCCGAAGTTCGTAGCCCGAGATGCGGGGGCTTTCGCTCCAGAGGGTGAGCGTGAGGACGGGCACGTCATCGATGGACCTGGCCTTGACCATCGGCTGGGAAACGCCCGGCGGGATCCGGTCGTAGTTGGACATGAGCTTGTTGTAGAGCTTGACGAGGCTCTCCTCCATGCTCTCGCCCACGTAGAACCGGACGATGGTCAGGTTGAACCCCGGCTTGACGATGGAGTAGACGTACTCGACACCCCTGATCTCCCAGAGGAGCTTCTCCATGGGACGGGTGACGCGCTCCTCCACCTCCTTGGCCGAGGCGCCGGGGTAGGACACGGTGACGTCGATCATGGGGACGACGATCTGGGGCTCCTCCTCGCGGGGGGTCGCGACGACGGCGAAGAGCCCCAGCAGAAGCGAGGCGATCACGATGAGCGGCGTGAGCTTCGACTGGATGAAGGCATGGGCGATCCTGCCGGAAATCCCGATACGGCCGCTCATGGGGAGGCTCCCCCGGCAAGCCGGCCCCCGTCGACGGCCTTTTCCAGCCCTGCCGTGATGATGCGGTCGCCGGCGTCGAGCCCCGACAGGATCTCGATGCCGCCCGCGTAGGATTTCCCGGTCCGGACCAGTCGGTACGTGACGACCCCCTGGGGATCCACCGCATAGACCCCCGTGAGCTGGCCCTTCTCCACGACGGCCCCTTTCGGGACGAGCAGCGCCTCGCGCTCACCCCGCGGCAGACGCACCCGGGCAAACAGGCCGCTCCTGAGCCCTTTGGCGGCCAGGGCGATCTTCACGATGAAGGTCCTCGTGGCCGGGTCCACGGCAGGGACGACCTCGATGATTTTCCCGTGCGTGTGGAGGCCGAGGGTGTCGATCGTGACGGCGGCCTGGTTGCCGACGTGAAGCGCCCCCGAAAGGGACTCGTCCACGGCCACGTCCAGATGGAAGCCCCCGTCGCTCTCGACGGTGAACAGGGGCATCCCGGGCATGGCCATGCTTCCGGGGTCGATGCGCTTGTCGGTCACCACGCCGGCGGCGGGCGCCGTGACACGGGTGAAGCCCTGCCGGACCCGGGCCTCCTCGAGCCCGGCCTTCGCCTGCTCGTACTGGGCATCGGCCACCTTTTTCTGGGTCTCGATCTGGTCGATCTCCTGCTTCGCCAGGGCCTTCTCGTCGTGGAGCTTCCTGTAGCGCCGGTACGTGAGATCGGCCATGGCGCGGCCCTGTTTGGCCGCCTCGAACGCCTGTTCTGCGGCACGGACTTTCTGGACGGCGTCGCGGTCGTCGATCGCCGCAAGGAGCTGGCCTGCCTGCACGCGCTGGCCCGCCCGGACATAGACGCCCGTGACCGTTCCCATGACGCGGCTCGCGACGGTGCTGGTGACCTTCGCCCTCACCGTACCGGAGGCTTCGTAGTCTTCGCTGATCTTCGAGGGCTGCACGGTCGTCAGGGTCACCCCGGTGATCGCCGGTCTCTTCACCTCCGCCGTGCCGGGGGCCACCTTGTCGCCGCAGGCCGCGAGAAGCGTCAAAAAGACCAGGGCCGCGAGGCAGCCCCCGTACCACCGCAACGCCGTCGCTTTGATCATGGCCCATCCTTCTTTTCGTCTTCTGCCAGGCCGAGGTCCTGGAGGATCGTGCCGCTCTCCCAGCCGAGATTGAGGACGGCGACCCGATACTCGTTCTCCCTCGCCACGAGGCCCGCACGCGCCCGGTCGAGGGCGACCTGCGAATCCAGCACGTCCACGATGGGGGAGAAGGAGTTCTCGTAGCGCATCTGCACGAGCCGAGTTCCCTCCTCGGCCGTCTTCAGGGCTTCCCGGGCCAGCTCCAGGTTCGCCCGGGCCTCCTCCACGCCGAGCCGGGCCTGGTAGAGCCCGTAGGCCGCAGCCTTCCGGATTCCCAGGAGGGCTTCCCGGGCCTGCCTGGCCTGGTGCTTCGCCTTCGAGCGCTCGTGCTCCCGCTTCGCCCCGTCGAAGAGATTCCAGCGCAGGAAGGCCGAGACCTGCCAGCTGTCCCCCGATCCGCCGAAGAGATTTGCGGGGTCGTTCCACTGGTATCCCCCGCCGACCCCGACATAGGGCAGATATTCCGTTTCCGACAGGCCGATGCTCTTCTCGGCGTTCTCGTAGCGGAGCTCCATGGAGCGCAGGTCCCCCCGGGCCTGTGCAGAGCTGGCGTACGCCTCGATATCCCTGAGGGGGAATTCGGGGATCTCGCCGGCCACGTCGGCCGAGCCGGACAGGCCGAGAAGGAGGCCCAGCATGCGCCGCGCAAGGTGATGCTGCGTTTCCGCCGTGACCTTCCGCTGCTTGGATTCGGCCAGGGCGGTGCTTGCCCGAAGGGTGTCGGCGACCATGCCGAGGTCGGCCTCGTATCGCAGCTTCGCGATCCGGTAGTGCTCCTGCGCGTCTTCCACCCCCTTTTGAGCCACGGCGAGCTGGGCCCGTGCCGTGTGGACCCTGAGCCAGGCCTGGCAGACCCGGAAGGCGATCTCTTCGCGCTTGCGGGAAAAGTCGATGCGGCCCGCCTGGTGTTCGCGCTTCGAGATGTCCACGCCCATCCAGGCCTTCGGCACAAAGATGGGCTGCTCGGCGAAAAACTGGGTCTGGAAGTCGTTGGTCGGATCGGGTTGGTTCAGGCGGTTGACGGCAAAATCCTGCTGGGTGAAGAGACCCTGGTTGAGCTTGGCCATGAAGGCATAGGTGGGGTTGTTGGTCCGCAGGGCCCGCTCTTCGAAATAGACTCTCGGCAGGAGGTTGCTCCGGGCCACCCCGACGTCATCCTGCTTGGCTGCAAGGGAACTCTCGGCGGCGCGGATCTCGTTGTTGTGTTCCAGGGCGTAGCGGACGGCATCGAAGAGGCTGAATGCCGGATCCTGTGCGCGGGTGACAGGGGGAAGGGCGGCCAGGGTCAGCAGAACGGCGCAGGTCAAGGCAGGGACGAGAGCCCTCATCTCCTTTGCATGCGCCCCTTTTCGCATCCGGCCCCTCCTTTTCGCCCTTTCCCTCACGGGGGCATTATAGAAGAATGCCCCGCCCTTCGGCAAGAGGAAGGGAGACAGGCGTACTTGCCCCCGGCGTCCCTTCGGTCGTGCAACGGGGACCGAGATCTGCCGGTCTACAGGATCATCTCGATGAGGTGCGGGCCGGGCTCGGCGAGGGCCTTCCGCAGCTCCCGCGCCAGGTCCTCGGCCGTATCGACGGCGACGCCGGGCACGCCGAGTCCCCGGCTCAGGCTCGGCCAGTCGATGGGCGGGTTCCCCAGGTCCGTGAACGCACGCGCCTTCGGCCCCGGGTTCGTGATCCCCGCCCGCTGCAGCTCCACGTTGATGATGTTGTAGCTGCGGTTCGAGCAGATGAGCGTTGTCACGTTCATCCCCTCGCGGGCCTGCGTCCAGAGGGACTGGACCGTGTACATCGCGCTGCCGTCGGCCTGCAGGTTGATGACGGGCCTGTCGGGGCAGGCGACGGCGGCCCCCGTCGCGGAGGGCATGCCCTGGCCGATGGCGCCTCCGGTGAGCATGAAGTAGCTGTGAGGCGCCAGGGTCGCGCCCAGCGGGAAGTACGTCATGGAGGCCGTCAGACCCTCGTCCATGATGATGGCGCCCTCCGGCTGCAGGGCCGCGAGCGTC
>Ga0209407_1001886_pt1 | contig 20877 bp, 14 predicted proteins | sample AD_JPNHG3_MetaG_FD_184410 | JGI IMG/M metagenome (GOLD analysis project Ga0209407, IMG submission 184410) | Active sludge microbial communities of municipal wastewater-treating anaerobic digesters from Japan - AD_JPNHG3_MetaG (SPAdes) (version 2) | ecosystem: Engineered > Bioreactor > Anaerobic... | reverse complement strand
AAAACTGATCCGAAAGGACTTTTCCGTAGTAGAAGGCCGCTTCGGCATTGTCTTTCGCGACGGCTTCTGCCGCAAGACCGCCTGCAAGAGCTTTGAGTTTGGGGACGGCCACGGTCATGGACCACAGGTGCATCCAGGCATGGGCGACCATCCGCATGGCCTGCTGCAGCGGCTGGGCAACCGCCAGAATGTCCACGATCTTCCGGGCATCCCGCATTGTGGCGAGCATCTGCACCGTTTCGTCCATTCTTTCCGCCGCGGCTTTTACGATGGCGATGTATTTTTCATCCACGATTCCCCGGGCTCTCTGGGCCGTTTGCGCAATGCGTTTTCGGAAAACCTTGTAATTGAACATCTCCGGATTCATGAGGAGCTTTCTCATGGTCAAATCCATGGACTGGATGCCGTTGGTGCCTTCATAAATCGCCAGAATCTTGCAGTCGCGGGCCAGTTGTTCGATCGGATACTCCGAACAGTAGCCGTAGCCGCCGTAAACCTGCATGGCCTCGGAGGTGACAAGCCAGGCCAGATCGGTGTTGCCGGCCTTGCACAAAGGAATCAGGAAATCCAGAAGCCCCTGCGCCTCTTTGCCTTCATCCGTTCCTTTCCCGACCTGCGCCATGTCCGCGCAGTACGCGGCCAGCAGCGTCAACATCCTCATCGCTTCCACCTGTGATTTCATCCAGAGAAGCATTCTCTTCACGTCGGGATGCCGAATGATCGGAACGGAGGTGAAATCGCCTTTTTTGGCCGGATCCTGGCCCTGGAGACGGTTTTTCGCGTACGTCACCGCGTGCATGTAGGCGGAGCTGGCTGTTCCCAACCCCTGCTGGGAAACATCGAGGCGCGCTTCGTTCATCATCTGGAACATGATTTTCATGCCCTGACGCTCCTGGCCTAAAAGCCAGCCGATGCACCGGTCGTTGTCGCCGAAAGACAGAGAACAGGTGGCCGACCCCTTAATGCCCATTTTGTGTTCGATGCCGGTGGTCGTCACGTCGTTGCGCGCACCGAGGGTTCCGTCCGGATTCACGAAAAACTTCGGAACAATGAAAATGGAGATGCCGGGGGTTCCGGGAGGATCGCCGTCGATTCGCGCAAGGACAGGATGGATGATGTTCTCGTAAAGATCGTTGTCGCCGGCGGTGATGAAAATCTTCTGGCCGGTGATTTTGTAGGTGCCGTCGGGCTGACGAACAGCGCGGGTTTTCAGCGCGCCGACATCGGAGCCGGCGGAGGGTTCGGTGAGGCACATTGTCCCGCCCCACCGACCGGAAACCATTTTCTCCACATACGTTTTCTTGAGTTCTTCGGAACCATGATGAATGATCAGGTTGCAAGCGCCGACTTTCAGCGTATCGTACGAGCTGAAGGCCACGCCGGCCGCGCAGAAGTACTCCATCGCGGCGCGGTAAATGGTTTCGGGCATGCCGCTGCCGCCGAATTCGGGATTGTTGCTCAACCCCGAAAATCCCGCTTCCCTGTAACTTTTCATGGCCACATGAAAGCCTTCAGGTACTGTAACGGTTTTGGTGGCCGGATCGTATTTTGCGCCGGTTTTGTCGGCCTGGGCGTTGGAGGGATAGACCTGTTCGACGGCGATCTGTTCGGCAAGGTCCAGGGTCGCCTCGTACGTGTCGCGATCGAAATCAGCAAACCTTTCATACCGGTTGAGTTTGTCCGCCTCCAGCACTTCAAACAGGACAAATCTTTGATCTCTGGAATCAAGCAACGGATTTAATGCCATGATTTAACTCCTTTATTTTATTTTTACAGGCCGCGCCGGAAAGTTCAGCAAACGCAGGTCCTGCTTTTTTGCACCATCATTTCGTGTGGGGGCTCCCTAGCACACTTGAAACAAAAAGTCATCAGCGATATTGAATCCGCAGCGAACGCTTTTTCCGGCCGCCGGCCGACCCAAACCCGTGCAGCCCAAAACGCAATCTTCCGGCCGGCTTAAACCCCTTCGCGGCCGACGGCGGCAATGCCGCGTGAACACTTCCACTTTGACCTTGACAAATGCGGGTGACTGTGGTTTAGCCAATGCCCTATTACTTTTAGGGGTTTAACATGAAAAAGACTTTAACGAATAAATCCAACACCAAGAGAAAAAGGACCCACGGATTTCTGGTCCGCATGGCGACCAAAACCGGCCGTCAGGTGCTGAGCCGCAGAAGAGCCAAAGGCAGAAAAAAACTAACCGTTTAATTTTGCCCTTGAACGCTTCGAAGGGATGTTGGGTTTCTTCAGCAATGAAAACACAATCTTTCCGAAGAGCGGAAAAGGTAACCAGTAAGAGCAGTTATCGGACCATTTACGAACAGGGGGTCAGAAGCAGTTCGCGATTCTTTACGCTCATAACCTGCGGCAACCCGAAGGGCGCCAAACGCCTGGGAATTACCGTCACGAAGAAAACGGGCAACGCCGTTTTTCGCAATCGAATGAAAAGGCTTCTTCGGGAATTCTTCCGCCGCAACAAGGACTTGTTTCCAGCGGGGCATGACGTCGTCGTCATGGTCAAAAAAAAGATACCGCCTCTTACCTATCAGGAAACAGCCAGGGAATTGACCGAACTCTTCTTGCGGAAAGCCGGCAAATAAAGCATGTTCAGGAAAACCTTGGTCAATTTCTTTGTTTTTCTCATTCGTCTGTACCAAGCCTGTATCTCTCCATTCTTTTTTGCGCCCTGCTGCCGCTTCTCCCCGTCCTGTTCGCAGTATGCCATTGACGCGATCAGGCTGCACGGACCGGGCAAAGGAGCCTGGCTTGGGGCAAAGAGAATTCTGCGCTGCCATCCCCTGCATCCCGGCGGATACGATCCCGTCCAGTAAACAAGAAATTGGGAGGTATGTTCATGGACAAAAGGACTATTCTGGCCATCGTCCTTTCTCTGGCCGTTCTTTTGGTTTATCAAATCTTTTTTGTCAAGCCGCCCGTTCCGCAAAAAGGCGCCACCGGGCAAACATCCGCCGAACAGGTTCAGCAGGATAAGGCCGCCCCTTCGGCACCCGCTCCGGTTCGTGCAACGGCTCCGGCCAAGCCAGAACCGAAACCGTCCGCCGCCCGACCGCAGACGCCTCCCCGCGACATTCTTGTCGAAACCGATCATTACACGGCCGTTTTCTCCACCCGCGGCGCTGCCCTGAAATCCCTGAAGCTCAAAGGCTATTATCAGGAATGCCACGAGTGCACCGATGACATCTGGCCGAAAATCAAAGGGCTGGTGACCGGCCCAAAAGCCCCCCCGAAGCCCAAAACTTCGGAGTTTGTTGAACTGGTCGATGTTCGCGAAGGCATGCCTTATCCGCTGACGGTGACCTTCCCCGAATCCGGCGCCGATATCGCCTCGGATGAGGTTTTTGACACGGCCGGAAGCCGTCTGGATTTAACCGGCCGGCTCGAGAAGCAACAGCTGATTTTTTCCAGATCCACAGGGAGCGTCAAAATTGAAAAGATTTATTCGTTTGATCCCTCCGGTTACACGTTGAGTCTGGACGTAAAGGTTCACAATCTCACGGAAGCGCCCATCACACAGATTCCGCAGTTGAACTGGCACCAGTATGTCGATCCGCAGAAGATCGACGACAGTTACGGGCATGAAGGCCCTATCGTCTCGGTTGGCGGCAGCATCGAACCGCAGGTTGTGAAAAAGATGCAGGGGCAATCCGTTCAAGGCCCGAACGTTTTGTGGGGGGCGTTCGAAAGCAAGTATTTTATCGCATCGTTTATCCCGGAAAATCCGTCTTTGACCAATGCCGTTCTGACCCTCAACGATGCCAACATGGTCGGCGTCGGCTTGAAGGGCCGCAAGGAAATCATCCCCGGCGGGCAGAACAGCGTTTTTTCCTACTCGCTGTACCTCGGCCCCAAACAGTACGATCTGCTGAAGAGACTGGGTGTCGGTCTGGAAAACGCCATTGATTTCGGATGGTTTAAATGGCTGGCCATTCCGGCCCTTTATATTCTCAACTTTCTCTACGGATTTGTCCTCAATTACGGCATTGCCATCATTATCCTGACCACGATCATCAAAATCGTCTTCTGGCCGCTGGGCAACATGAGCTACAAGTCCATGAGCGAGATGAAAAAACTCCAGCCGAAAATCGAGGCCCTGAAGCAAAAATACAAAAACGACCAGACCAAAATCGGCCAGGAAACCATGGCGCTTTACCGGGAGCACAAGGTCAACCCCTTTTCCGGCTGCCTGCCCATCCTGATTCAGATCCCCGTGTTCTTCGGGCTGTATAAAGCGCTGATGTATTCCATCGAGCTGCGCCACTCGCCTTTCTTCTTCTGGATTCAGGATTTGTCGGCAAAGGACCCCTACTACATCACACCCATCATCATGGGCGCAACGCAGTTCATCACCCAGAAGATGACGCCCGCCATGGGCGATCCGACGCAGCAGAAGATCATGCTGTTCATGCCGGTGATTTTTACCTTCTTCTTCCTGAATTTTCCGTCGGGACTGGTGATCTACTGGCTGTGGAACAATATTTTACAAATCGGGCAGCAGTACTACATCAATAAAAAGCTGGCCACGGGATAGGATCTACGGAGTTCAACATGAGCGCAAAAACACTGGACATAGAAGAAAAAACCATAGACATTGCCATTGAGCGGGCCTGCCGGGAATTCGGCGTCGGGCGCGAAAAGCTCAACATCGAAATCATTTCCGAAGGGTCCAACGGATTTCTGGGAATCGGCGCGAAAAAAGCCAAAATCCGCGCCTCGCTCTTTTCCTTCGACATGGACTTCTCGCTCGAGGAATCCAAACGGAAGGCGGACCGTCCCGAAGAAAAATCCGACCGCAAAACGGAAAGGGACGCTGAACGCCCGGCGGAAAAGAAAACGGAAGCGAGGCACGAACCCCGGCAGGAAAAACGCCGTGACGACAAACGTGAAGATAAAACGGATCCCCGGGCGGCGAGGTCCGCTCCGGCGGAACCCAGAGCATCCGCTTCCCGTCCGGCCCGGGTGAAACCGGCTGAGCCGGCTGTGCCGCCTGAACAGTCCCCTTCTCCCGCTGCGCCGCCAGTGGAAGCGGTTCCCGCCACAACACCCGCGGCGCTCATGGCGAGAGATCTTCTTGCCGGGATCCTCGCCAGGATGACGTTTGAATGCCAGGTGACCGCCACCGAAACGAACGAAACCATCATCCTCAGCATCGCGGGGGATGACGGAGGGCTCCTGATCGGCCGCCGGGGGCAGAATCTGGACGCGCTTCAGTATCTCCTCAACAAATCCATCCATAAATCGGAAGCGGGGCGCAAGATGATCGTGGTGGATTCGGAGGAGTACCGCAAAAGAAGAGAAGAGTCCCTGCTGGCGATGGCCGAGCGAATCCGGGAGAAGGTGAAAAAAACGCAGAAGCCCTTGTCTCTTTCCCATATGAACGCCCACGACCGGCGGATCATCCATCTGGCGCTGCAGGAAGATGAAGACCTCATCACCAAAAGCCGCGGCGAAGGCGAATACCGGAAGATCATTGTTCTGCCGGCTAAAAAAGGAAACAACCTCCGCCCGGGCAAAAACAAAAGCCGGAAAGAGCCGGCAAACGCCAACGACCGACCCTGACCAAGGGAGTGGGCTAACGTGCAAGCTCCGGACACTATCGCCGCCATCGCCACGCCTCCGGGCACGGCGGGCGTGGGCCTCATCCGGGTCAGCGGCCCCCTGGCCCCTGAACTGGCGCAGCGGCTTTTCCGCCCCGCACACGCCAACTGCGCCTGGCAAAGCCATCACTGTTATCACGGGGACATCTTGGCGGCCGACGGCAAAACGGTTCTGGACGAGGTTCTGGCCACGCTGATGAGAAAACCCCGTTCCTTCACCGGCGAAGACGTTCTGGAAATTTCCTGCCACGGCAATCCGTTGATTCTGCAAAACATCCTGGAACAGCTCCTGGAACTGGGGTGCCGCCCGGCCCGCCCCGGTGAATTTTCCGAGCGCGCCTATCTGAACGGCCGGATGGATCTGTCGCAGGCGGAAGCGCTGGCGGCCATGATTTCCGCACAGTCGGCAAAGGCGTTGCAGATTGAACTGTCGCAGCTCAAAGGATCGCTGGGGCGTAAAATAGATGAACTGCGCTCGCTGCTGATGGACGCTCTCGCCCGCCTGGAAGCTGTCATTGACTTTTCAGAGGATGTGTCCGACCGGGAAATTCCCTCCGTCGCCGGACTGATTCTCCAGGCCGCCTCCGGCATGGAGCTGCTCCTGTCCACCTACCGCCAGGCCCGGCTGTTCACGGAGGGCCTCCGCGTGGTCATTGCCGGTAAGCCCAATACGGGCAAATCCAGCCTGCTCAACCGTCTGGCCGGAAAGAAAAAAGCCATCGTCACGGACATCCCCGGCACCACGCGGGACTTGATTACGGAAACCATCACCCTGGACGGCATCTGCGTTCACCTGACCGACACCGCCGGCATCCGGCCGCCCAGGGACGACATTGAAAAAGAAGGCATCGGCCTGGTCTGGCAGCAGATGGAAGAGTCGGACATTCTCCTGCTGCTGTTCGACGGCAGCAAACCGTTGACGGATGAAGATTTTCAGATTCTGCAGCGGAGCCGAAACCATGACGGTAAAATCCTGACGGCCGTCAATAAATGCGACCTTCCGGCCGCGTGGGACAACCGTCTTCCCGATCACCCGCTCCACGGCAGGCGCCTGCTCAGCCTGTCGGCTAAATTCGGCGACGGTGTAGAGGATCTGAAAAAGGCCCTGACCGGTTCGGTTGGCGATGGGGATGACCCCGCAACGGGGGGCATGATCACCCGGCTGCGCCACAAACTGGCGCTGGAAAAAGCCCTTGCCCGCCTTCGGGCGGCCCAAACCTGCCTCTCCACGGGCGAGTCTTTGGAATTTGCCGCTTTTGAACTTTCCGAGGCCATGAATGCGCTGGACGAAATCACCGGTAAAAACATCACGGAGGATGTTCTTTCCCGGATCTTCTCCAGTTTCTGCATCGGCAAATAAATTGAAAAGCGACCCTCTTTATGCTAGCGTCGAGCAGGCTTCAGAGATTACCGCGGCAACGTTTTGCTGACCCATACCCATTTGTGAAGAGGTGGTCTCATGAAAATGTCATCTTTGCTTTTTTCCGTGCTTTGTCTGATCTGTTTTTCCGCTCCGGACGGGCTCGCCCAGGCCAAGTGCATCCATGCCGTCGGTGAAGCGCTGATCGTCAACAACGACAAACCCTCGGCCAAAATGGAGGCCGTGGCGCGCGCCAAATGGACGGCGATCGAAAACGTCGCCGGAACGGAAGTGAAGGCCGGCAGCCTGGTGCAGAACTTCACGCTCGTCGAAGACGTAATGAAAACAAAGGCGGGCGGCGTGGTGAAAAGCTATCAGGTGATCGATGAATTCGTGAAGGATGACGTCCTGAACGTAAAAATCAACGCCTGTGTCGAGCCGTCGCAGGCTCGTGACGCCGTTTCGCAGTTGGGATTGAACAACTCCATCGCGCTTTTCATTCCCGCGCGGAAACCGGGGCGCCACGGAGATGAGTTCGAAGAAAAGAACATCCTTTCCGAAACCCTCATCGGCAAGCTGACCGAACAGGGCTTCACCGTGGTGGACGTCGCGCCCACACACGCGGTGAACGCCAGAGACGTCGAAAGCGCCGTTCGCACCGGCAGGACCCTGTCCCTGCGCAGCCTGATGTACAAGTTCCTGTCGAACCTGATCATCATCGGAAAGGTGGACTATACGATTTCCACCAAAAAAGGCGAAGACATCGGCTACGGCCTCTCCATGCCCTTCAACCACGTCACCGTCCGGCTCAATTACCGGATCCTCTCCAAAAACAACAAAACCGGAAACATGGAAATTCTCACCACGGGCGTGGAACAGGCCCGGGCGCTAGCCAACAGCGTGGAGGACGCGGCGGCGCAAGCCATGCAGGAACTGGCGGAAAGCCTGACACCCTCACTGCTGGATAAAGTCGGACAATACATTCAGGGCAACACCAAAAAGATCGCCGTGCAGGTGGCGGGCGTCAAGGATCTGGATACGGTGCTGGAAGTCAAGGGCATCCTGCAAAACATCGTCTGGGTTGCGGGGGTGGAAGAAAAGGAAATGGGATCGTTTGTGGTCAGTTATCCGGAAAACACCCTGTATTTGGCCAACAGCATCCAGCAAAAGGGGAGCTTTAAAATCGTCAACTTCTCGCCCTACTCCCTGACACTGGAGTATCTGAAATAATTCAAAAGGAGGCGACAATGTACCACGGGCACGGAAAATACGGCGGAGTTCCTATTGCGGCTTCAGCGGTTTTGCTGGCGGCGCTTCTGATGTTGTCCGGCTGCGCGACGAAAATCCGCGTCAACATGCTTCAACCCGCGCAGTACCACGAGGCGTCCCTGACCAAAGCCGTTGCGGTGCTGCCGTTCAACGGCCCCGGCGGACCGGAATTCGCCGCGGAAATCGAAGGCGTGCTCGCGGGAATCGGCATCGACGACAAACCGTATTTCACGCTGGTGGACCGCGCCTCGGTGGACAAGATCGTCAGCGAAATGAAATTTTCGCACAGCGGCCTGGTAGACCCCAAAACCGCCGTGAAACTGGGCAAAATGATCGGCGCGCAGGGAATCTACACGGGCGTCGTCACGCAAAACAACCATGACGACAGCGCTTACGCGGAAAGGCGCTCCGTCTGCCGGCGCTATGAAATGAGGAGGGACGAAAAAGGGCGAACCTATCAGGGTCCTTGCATCGATTGGCGCTATTACCAAGTCCGCTGCACGAAGCGCGTCGCCAATTTTGCCGTGTCCCCAAAGCTGGTCGACGTGGCGACCGGCCGGGTGATTTATTCCCGCAATCTCTCCGCCGTGACCAGCTCTTCGGGCTGCGAGGACACCAATCCGGTCCAGAGCGAAACCGTTCTTCTGGAACAGGCCAAAGCCTCCGTCAAAAATCAGTTTAGGCGCGATATTGCTCCTTTCTACATCACCCGGGAAATCCGACTGAAGGATTCCACGGACGGCATCGAATCAAAGGAAGCGAAAGAGAAGCTCAAACGCGGCCTGGAATACGCGGATAAGGGACGCATGGACAGCGCCTGTGAATTGTGGGGTGAAGCGCGCAATATTGCATCCACCTCTTACGCTCTTCTCTACAACCTGGGCGTCTGCGCGGAAAGCCGCGGCGACCTGGATGCCGCCCTGAATCTTTACAAGCAGTCCGATAAAATACTGGGGAAACCCGACGATGATATCTCGCTTGCGCTTTCCCGCGTCGGCGAAGCCATCAAGAACCGCGGCAAACTCAAAGAAGCGCTGGGCGGCCGGTGAACGATTCATGTCCAAAAGAAAAACAAAAGGAGCCGCGGGAAAAGCGACCGTAAAATCCGTAAGCAGTAAAATTACAAACCGGGATCGCAAAATGGCGCTGGTCTGCGTGAAGTGCCCAGTATGCCGGCAGGCCCGCAAAAAACAAAAAGGCGCCGCGTTCTGGTTTGTCAAAAAGATTGAAGGCAAGCTTTGTCCCTTCTGCCGGGCCCATGAGCGTGTTTACGGCCGGAAAGCCCACCAGCCGATCTGGTAAGTTTTTTTGATTCCCCGGGAAGATAGGGGTCGGTTCCGTTTGTGAGCGGACTTTGACTTGCCGCATCAGCGGCAGGAGGCCTGTCCGCGCCAAAAACAATGTCGGCCCAAACGGTGCGTGCATTTTCTTACGGGAGGGAATATCCATGAAAGTAGTTGCATTCAACGGCAGTCCTCGGAAAAAAGGGAACACCGGCATCCTCATCCGGTGCGTCTTCCAGGAACTGGAGAGGGAAGGGATCGAGACGCAGATGGTGCAGCTTGCCGAAAAAAAGATCAGAGGCTGCGCGGCCTGCTTCAAATGTTTTGAAAACCAAGACAAGCGCTGTGCGGTAAAAGACGACGGCTTAAATGAATGCATCGCAAAAATGATCGAAGCGGACGGCATCATCCTGGGATCGCCCACCTATTTTTCCAACGTCACCGCCGAGATCAAAGCGCTGATCGACCGGGCGGGAATGGTGTCGAGCGCCAACGGCTTTTTGTTTCAAAAGAAAGTCGGAGCGGGCATTGTCGCCGTCAGGCGTGCCGGCGGGGTTTTCGCTTTTGACGCGCTGAATCATTTCTTTCTCTACAATCAGATGATTGTGCCCGGCTCTTGTTACTGGAATGTAGGAATGGGCCTCGATTGCGGCGATGCGGAAAAGGACGAGGAAGGACTGAACATCATGAAGTGCCTGGGGCAAAACATGGTCTGGTTGTTGAAGAAGCTGCACTGAAGGCGGCTAACCCCGGTTCAAAGCGAGTCTGCCGAGAAGAAAACAGGCATTCTCTCCTGCAAACGTAAGCGGCAAATCCGCCGGACCATTTATCCGAATCGCCGCAATTTCAATCAAGATATCCTTGACTTGGCATAGGGCCTTTCCTATACTGTAGCCGAATTCGGCCAAGAGGACGCCATGCCTGAAATCATCGCGATACATTCCTTTCGGGGTGGAACGGGAAAATCCAACACGACGGCCAACCTGGCCTGCCTTCTGGCCCGACAAGGCAGGCGCGTCGGCGTCGTGGATACGGACATCCAGTCCCCCGGTATTCACGTGCTGTTCAACCTCGATCCGAAAGACGTCCCCTGCAGCTTAAACGATTTCCTCTGGGGCAAGTGCGACATCGGACGCGCGGTTTACGACGTGTCCCGGGTCCTCGGCCCGGAGGAGCGGGAAAAGCTTTTTCTCATCCCCTCGAGCATCCGCACAGGCGACATCGCCCGGGTCCTGCATTACGGCTACGACATCCATCTGCTCAAGGAAGGCTATCAGAAGGCGATTGCGCAATTCGCACTCGATTATCTTTTCATCGACACTCACCCGGGCTTGAACGAGGAGACGCTGATGTCGATCGCCATCGCCGACACCCTCCTCATTCTTCTGCGCCCCGATCAACAGGACTACCAGGGGACGGCCGTGACCGTCGAGATTGCCCGGGAACTCGAGGTTCCCAAGATGTTTCTGATCCTCAACAAAGTTCCCGCCGCTTTTTCCGGCGACGCGCTGGCCGCCAAAGTGACGGCGGCCTACGACTGCGATGTAGCCGGAGTCCTGCCGCACGCCGATGACATGATGGTGCTGGGCAGCTCCGGCCTGTTTTGCCTTGCACATCCGGATACAGCGCTTGGCCGGGCGATGGAAGGCGTTCTCCGGAGGATTACGGCATGAATCCCGGCGCAAAAAAAATCCTCTTTGCCGGATTGGCCTTTGCCGTCGTCTACGGACTCTTGAACAGCCTTTCCAACATTTTCCTGCTGCCCTCCGCGCCGATCATCTCCATGCGGCCGCAGATCGCTCTTCCAATGGCCGTGGGCATCCTGGTCCATCCGCTGGCCGGTTTCATCACGGGCTTTGCCGGCAATGTGATCGGAGACGCCATCAGCGGATTCGGCGCCTTTACATTCTGGAACTGGCATATCGCCAACGGACTCATGGGTTGGATTCCTGGGCTTGCCGGATACGGAGGAGTCCGCCGCATCGGCACGGTGAGGGAATTCGGCATCCTGCAGATGAGCCTGGTCGGGGCCAGCGCCGCGGGCGTTGCGGCGGCGGTCGGGCTCGACGTTCTCTTTATTCATCTTCTCACCTTTCCCTCCTCCTTCCCGTCCTGGATTCTGCCCGCGTTTCTCACCGACGCCGTCAACGGTTTCATTCTGGTGCCCATCATTCTCCTTCTGGCCCGCCGCATCCGTTTGACGCTGGAGACGCGGACCATCCTGATGATCACCGGCCTTCTGCTGGTGAGCATCCTCGCCACCGCCGGTTCGATCACCTGGGCGGTTCTGGACGATCTGGTTTCGCACGGGGCCATGGTGGAAAACTTTTACATCGCCGCCGTCGTTTCGGTGCTGCTTTTGGTTGCGGGCTTTATCGCCGCGATCGTTTTTGTCCGGAAGGTGACCGATCCGCTGGCGGATCTCGCCTGCGCCGCGCAAGCCATGGAACAGGGCAACTACGATCTGCCCGGACTGGCGGGCGTGTCGGCGCGCCGGGACGAACTGGGACGGCTGGCCCGCGCTTTCGAACAAATGGCCGGAAAGGTCCGGGAGAGAGAGAAAACGCTCCAGCGGCAGGTCGATGAACTGAGAATTATCATCGACCGGGAAAAGCAGGCGCAGGATGTTTCCGAAATTGTGGAAACGGAATATTTCCGTGCGCTGAAAGAAAAAGCCCGTAAATTCAGACAAACATAAGGAGGAGGCTATGAACAAAATGGCGGCGGCAGTTTTCGACGGCAAACTCAACTACGTTCAGGACTATTCTGTGCCGGACGTCACACCGGGCTGGGCGAAAATACAGGTGAAGCTCGCCGGCATCTGCAAAACCGACATGGAAATTCTGAAAGGCTATATGGGGTTCAAAGGGGTGCTGGGGCATGAGTTTGTCGGCATTGTCCAGGAGTGCGGCGAAAGCTCTTGGATCGGCAAGAGAGTGGTCGGCGAAATCAACGCCGCCTGCGGGCATTGCGACTGGTGCAGGCGTGATCTGGGGCGTCACTGCCCCAACCGCTCGACCCTCGGCATCTTCAACCTCGACGGCTGCATGGCCGAAACCTGCATCCTGCCTGTCGAGAACTTGCTTGCGATTCCGGAGAAACTTTCCGATGAACGCGCGGTTCTCATCGAGCCCCTGTCGGCGGCCTGCGAGATTCTGGAGCAAATGCACCCTGCGGGCAACGAACGGGCGGTGATTCTGGGCGACGGGCGCCTCGGCGCTCTTTGCGCCTGGGTGCTGGCCACCGTTTTACCGGACGTCACGGTGGTGGGGCATCACCCGGAAAAACTGGAAATCCTCCGGTGGCGAAACATCCGGACTGTTTTGAATGAAAATGAGGTTGCACCCGGCGCGGACATCGTCGTGGAGGCCACGGGGTCGGGCGCCGGAATTGTTACGGCCATGGCGCTGTGCCGGCCGCGCGGAACCATCGTGCTGAAATCCACCGTTGCCGTATCCGGCGACGTCAATCTGGCGCCGATCGTCATCAACGAGCAGACGGTTTTGGGATCGCGCTGCGGACGGTTTGCCGACGGGCTCAAAATCATGAGCGAGTATCCGGACATGCCGCTGGACCGGCTGATTACCGCCCGCTATCCGCTGGCACGCGTGCAGGAGGCCTTTGCCCGGGCCCGGCAGAGCGATGCATTGAAAGTCCTCTTGGACATTCACCCTTAAATAAAAGGCAAAAAATGATGAAGCGCGATGTTGGCGACATGCTCACAACCCTGATCCGGAATCAGGCCGACCGGGAAGCTCTAGCAACAATGCCAGGCGCATCCGTAGAACTTCCGACGCTCGACGCAGCGCCGGTCCGGCGCGGCGAGCGTCACATCGCCTTCGACCTTTCCCGCATCCGCGTTTTCCGCAATCTGCATACGTTCGTCTCACTTTTGGCGGAGGAGATCATCGAACAGTGCGCTTTCGGCGCCGCCGACGTCATGGTGCGCCGCAAAGTGGATTCCCGCCTGACGCCGGAGCTGGCCGCCGCCGGCCTGGACTGGGTAACGATTTATGTGCGGCTCGACGCGGCGGAAGGGCTGCCCTCCCATTACCGAAGTTTCGGCGATCGGCTGCAGATGATTTTCCTGGCGCTCCAAACCGAGCGGTGGGGCGGCGCTCTCTTTCCCGGCTATTTCGGCCTGCAGCCTTCCGAAACGCAGGCGCCGCCCGCTCTGCTGTTCCCGTTTCATCTTCACGACACCGGGGATCCAAGCGGCCATTACTATCTGGTGGAGCACAGCCGACCGGGCCGTTTTCTGCGCATCACGATTGAGGACGCGGCCCATTCGCGCCTGCAGCTCAAACACATTCCCCATCGCGTGGTCGATCAGCAGCTCCGGCGCTCTTTTTTCACCGAAATCTTTTCAACGGCTGAAAAAATACACCAGGGCATGCTGCACGACGCCCTCAACCATCGCGCCGAGCATGTGGAAACGTCTGCGCACCTGCCGGACTTTTTTGCGTATCTAAGGCAAACCGGCCTGCCCCACCTGCAGCAGGTCCGCTTTACCTGGCCCACGGACGACCGGCAGATGCTTTTTCTGGAAAAAAGCGACTCGACCGCCCCGACCGAATCGCTGAGCATGCTGTCCAGGGAGATTCAACTGCTGGAGGACCCGGCCGTCTTGCACCTGCTGGGACAGGGGCAGATCGTCGAGATGATTTCCGGAGCGTTTCACATTTATTTCGACGTTTCCCGCTGGGGTGCCTGCCTCAACGTGAGCTTCGACGAATTCCGCGAGAGGCAGGATCTGGCGGATTACCTGGCGCCGATGAAAGCGCTTCGGTCGGCTCTGGCGCTCCATCCCCGGGCGCTCGAGGGCGTGAGGCTTTTCGTCATTCATCATGCGACCGCGGAAGTGCTCGGTCTGCTGAAGGCCTTTGCCGACGCGCAATGCGATTCGCTGACCGCTTTTTTCGTCCAGTACGCAGGCATTGTGCCGAACGATTATCTCGAAACCCTCACGAGCCTGTCGCCGGAGACATTTCGATTTTACGGCCTCCAGAAAATGGAATCGCGCATCAGGTTGGCCGGCAGCTACACGCTGTCACGGCAGTTTACGCCGTTTTCCGGGCTGGAACCCATAGAACAGGCACTGACCGACGAACAGCCGGATTTCCTGGACGCGATGCGACTCGCAGCGGGACACCTTTTTTTAAAGGAAATCGATGAGGCCCGCCGGGCAAACCGGCAGATGCTGCTGGTGGAGGACGGCGGCTACCTCGCGCCGCTCGTCAACCGCTTTTGCCTGGAAGGGAAAACCCTGGGAGAGGTTTTTGACCATTTCCACCTGCCCCGCCCCGCGGACGCCCACAATATGCCGTTTGCGGACTGGCTGGATCCGGTGTTTCCCGGCAGCGTCGAACATACGAAAAACGGTTACGATGATTTAAACGAGGTCGCGGAGGCGTTCGGAAAGTTGCAATTTCCGGCGCTTAGTATCGCCGTTTCGGATTTAAAAAGAGGTCCGGAGGCACAAGCCTGCGCCGTCTCGATCCTCAACGCCGCGGAAAACATTCTCCACCGTCTGGGCCTGCTCCTGTGCCGCCGCACGATCGTCATCCTCGGCTCGGCCGGCGCCATCGGCGGCTTTCTCAAGGAGGAACTCGGCCGACGCCTGACTAAAGGCTGTCTCTTCGGCGTGGACGTCGCCGCGGGAAACACGGCCGGGGAAGGCATCCGGGAAGCCAGATCCCTCGACGATCTGGGAAGCGGCGTACTGAGAAACGCCGACATGTTCATCGGCGTGACCGGCCAATCGCTTTTGCAGCGCAGCCATCTGGAGGAAATACTCCTCTCCGGCAGGCAGTCGGCCGTATTTTTCGTCAGCGGTTCGACCAAAACGGTGGAGTTTGCCGACGCGCAGCATTATCTGCAATCCCTTCGCGATGCACCGGACGCGCGGATCGGCGGGCGGGCTGCAAGCGTCGATTTCAAGCCCTTGCGGGATTTACAGACCGGCATTCTACAGGGTTACGAAATCCGGTTTGCCTTCACGGATCAGCCGTCCGAGGGCAAGGTCATTTACCTCCTGGGTGAAGGAATGCCGTTGAACTTTCTTTACTACGGCATTCCCCGCGAAATCATGGACGAAGTCATGGCTCAACTCTTTTGCGTGTCCTGCGGTCTGATCCGGCACCTGCGCACCGCGGCCCCGCTGCCGCCCGCACTCCTGGCGGTGGACCGCGAGATCGACGCAAACGCCGATTTGCTGCCCTGCGGAAAAAACAATGGAAGAGATTTCCTGAAGCGGTAGGAATGTTGTTTTAAGATCCATCGGGTGCTTGTATGCTTCCTGAAATGTTTTTTTACCTTTTCTGTTCACAATGCAACCTAATTGACAATAATGTATTGATTTATCCAGAACAATCCATTAATGAATACATAGCCACATTATTTCCAATAGCTTTATTCAGGGTTCAGAAACTTTGTGTTTCTGGAGGTTTTTTGATGGTCGGGCCGCCATCTGATTGAGGAAATCAGGTAGCGGTTTTTTTTGGAGATTCAAGATGTAGATCCGCATTGAGATTGGCGAGCTACTGGTTAATGGAGTTCTGGTCATCCTCAAACTCTTTTCTGGCTGATTCCAGTTATTGGAAAGGAAATCGTTAATCGCCTTAAGAAAAAAATGAACGTTAATATTGGAGAACTTATGACGATGAAAAGCAGAAAAGATGAAAATCAAAAAAGAATCAAAATAGGCCTGTTCGGCTTCGGGAAAACAGGCCGTATGGTGGCCGATGAGTTTTTTAAAGACGGGATCTTTGATTTGGAATGGGTCGTCAGGCGCACTCACAAAGATAACCACAAGTATGCCACTCGTCTTTTGGGTTATGAAGTCGATGATGCACCGATTTATTCAGTTGAGGAGATTTCGCCCATTTTTTTCCATGATCACCCCGTTGACATTATCATCGATTTTTCGAGTGCCAGGGCCCATAGAAAATACACGTCCGCCGCTGATTTCGGAATTAAAATTATTTCCGCCATTTCGAAATACAAAGCAGAGGACGTGGAAGACTTAAAACAAATGTCTGAAAAGACAGCGGTGCTTTATTCACCAAATATAACCCTGGGTGTCAATTTTCTCTTGGTTGCATCACAAATCCTTCAAGGGATAGCTCCTCATGCTGACATCGAAGTCGTTGAAGAGCATTTTCGTGACAAGAAAGAACAGTCCGGGACCGCTTTAAAAATAGCTGAAATCCTGGGACTGGACAAAGATAAACATGTCAATTCCATCCGTGTGGGAGGAATAGTGGGCAAGCATGAAATCATTTTCGGATTGCCCAATCAGACCATCAGGCTGGTTCATGAAAGCATCAACAGGGCGGCATTCGGACAGGGTGCAATTTTCGCATCCAAGTGGCTGGTTAACGCGCCCCTCGGCATGTATTCGATGGAAAATATTATCGTCGATATGTTTAAGAGAAGTATCCCCGTTTATTAGCTTTTTCATGCAGCGGAGTTCAGTATCATTACGTTCCTGGAACGGCTGTCAATGGTAATTTAAAACTGTACCAATTCTGGTAATTGAAAAGTGTACCACCCCCGTGCCACCCGAATTGAAATATGAATACGTAATGGCTACCGTAAATGTCAAAGAACAAAAATTGAAGCTCTTCCTGGATAAAACCCAGGGTGAGGAATATCAGTATAAACTGCGTTAATTAACTTTGAGTGTCCACGATCTCTTGACACAAAAACTGTCCACGAGGTCCTGGCGCTCAACAGGCAACAAATAGAATGAACATCGATGAAACCATGGGCATGGAAAACGAACATTTATTCCATCATGCTTTGCCGATCAATATTTCTTGATCGATAAAATCATTTTTTACAGGAAGAAGGACATCTCCATGAAAGATCAAGCCAAAACAAAACAGACATTGATCGGCGAACTGGCTTCTCTGAGAGATCGGATTGCTGCGCTGGAGAAATCTGAATTAGAACACCGGCAGGCACAGGAGGCGCTTCAGGAGATCGACCGCGAGCTGAAGGCCCTTTTCAAAAGCATGATCAACGCCTTCGTGCTTTTCGAGTCTGTTTTTGACCGGGACGGCAATTTTGTCAGCTACCGGTTTGTCTATATCAACGATGCCTATGAACGCATCACGGGTGTCAAGAACGACGAAGTCAAAGGAAAGACTGTGCATGAAGTCTGGCCCAACACGGAGGCAAGCTGGGTTAAAGCATACGGTGACGTTGCAACAACAGGCGTACCGAGCAGTTTCGACATGTATCACGAACCGACGGGGAAACTGTATCACTGCAATGTTTATCGGCCCTGGAGTACAAAGGATCGGTTTTGTGTGGTGTTTGAAGACATTACTGACCGCAGGCGGATGGAGGATGCGCTTCGGGAGGGCGAGGAGAAATATCGCATCCTCTTTGAGAATGCCGCCGAGGCGATTTTTATCGCCCAGGACGGCAAGGTGGTGTTTGTCAATCCGATGACGTCCCTGATCACCGGTTATTCCGCAGAGGAAATCGCGTCAAGGCCGTTTGTAGATTTCATCCATGCGGATGACCGCGGCATGGTCTTGGACAGGCATAACAGGCGCCTCAAAGGTGATGCTATTCCCCCGCGCTATTCCTTCCGGATTCTTCATAAAAACGGCGGTTTCCGGTGGGTGGAGTTGGATGCCGTCATCATAAACTGGAAAGGCAGACCTGCCAGTTTGAATTTTATGAGTGACATCACCGAGCGCAAGCGGATGGAGGAAGAACTTCAAAGGTCGAACACCCTTCTAAACTTAATTGTCGAGAATATCCCAAATATGATCTTCCTCAAGGATGCCGGGGAACTCCGGTTCACCCGGTTCAACCGGGCGGGAGAGGAACTGCTGGGTCATTCCAGGGGCGACCTGCTGGGAAAGAACGATTACGATTTCTTCCCGAAGGAGCAGGCGGACTTCTTTACACGGAAAGACCGGGAAGTTTTGCGCGGGAAGGAAGTTCTGGACATCCCCGAAGAACCCATTCAGACCCGCAACCGGGGAGAGCGGATCCTGCACACCAAGAAGGTGCCGATTCTGAATGCAAACGGAGAACCCGAATACCTGATGGGCATCTCCGAAGACATCACCGACCGGAAGCGGGCGGAGAAGGCGCTATATGAGAGCCATGCCTTACTCAATGAAATGGGTAAAATGGCAAAAATCGGGGGGTGGGAACTTAATGCTGAAACGCTTGAATTACACTGGACTGACGAAACTTACCGGATTCATGAAGTCCCGCTGGGGTACAAGCCCCTTCTGGAAGAAGCGGTGAACTATTTCCACCCTGAGGAACGCGGGAAACTGTCGGATTCAATCCAGCGGGCTCTAAAGTATGGTGAAGCCTATGATATGGAAATCAGATTTATCACGGCAAAGGGAAATCACCTGTGGACTCGGACAATATGTATACCCCAGGTGGTAGACGGAAAGACAGTGAGACTTAAAGGAATATTTCAGGACATCACCGACCGGAAGCGGGCGGAGAATGAATTGCAGGCGAGTGAGGAAAAATATCGTTTGATTTTCGAGCATTCACCCCTGGGTCTTTTATCCTTTGACGAAAAAGGCGTTATTACTGCCTGCAACAACAATTTCGTCAAAATTATAGGATCTTCGCGAGAAAAACTCATTGGTCTCAACATGCTCGAACTGCCCAATGAAAAAATCGTTTCAGCCGTGAGGAATACCCTGGCAGGTAGCCTCGGATTCTATGAAGGTGATTATTCTTCTGTAACCGCAAAAAAGATTACTCCGGTCAGGTGTCTTTTTGCACCGATGGACCTTGGAAAAGGACAAATTCCCGGAGGGGTGGGGATCATCGAAGACATCACCGAGCGCAAATTGAGCGAGGAACACAAAAAAGAAATGAACGCCCTTCTGCGGATTGCGGGAGAAAAAGCAAAACTGGGCGGATGGAGCGTCAACCTTGAAGATAACCGCGTTGTCTGGTCCGATGAAGTGGCGGCCATTCATGAGGTGCCCGCCGGATACTCCCCTTCGGTGGAAAAGGGGATCAGCTTCTATGCCCCGGAATGGCGGGAAAGAATCACAAAAGTATTTACGGATTGCGCGCAAAAAGGCATTCCCTATGATGAAGAAATGGAGATCATCACCGCCGGGGGAAAACGGGTTTGGGTAAGAACGATCGGAGAAGCGGTAAAAAATGACGCCGGTAAAATCATTAAAGTGCAGGGCGCTTTTCAGGACATCACCGACCGCAAGCAGGCGGAGGAGACCCTGCGGGAAAGAGAAAGTATTCTCCAGAAAATCTTTGACACGCTTCCCGTGGGGCTCTGGTTTGCCGACAAGAATGGTAAGCTCCTGCGTGGAAATCAGGCGGGGGTGAAGATTTGGGGTGCGGAACCCCACGTAGCCCCATCAGAATATGGCGTCTTCAAGGCAAGACGGTTGCCCTCGGGCAAGGATATTGCGCCGGATGACTGGGCTCTGGCTCATACCATCAAACGTGGAATGACGATTGTGGATGAGCTCCTGGAAATAGACGCTTTTGACGGCAAAAAGAAAATCATTCTCAACTATACCGCACCCGTGATGGATAACCACGGCGAGATTCAGGGCGCTATTGTGTTCAACCAGGACATCACCGACCGCAAGCGGGCGGAGGAACAGCTTCAGCAGACTCTGGAAAGTCTCAGAAAAGCCGTGAATACCACCATCCAGGTCATGGTGTCCGCCGTTGAGTCCAGAGACCCTTACACGGCCGGCCATCAAATCCGGGCTGCGAACCTTGCCCGTGCCATCGCCACGGAGATGGGGTTGCCGAAGGAGAAAATTGACGGAATCCGCATGGCGGGTTCCATCCACGATATCGGGAAATTGTCCATCCCTTCGGAGATCTTGACCAAACCGACCAAACTGACCAGCCTGGAGTTTTCCCTGATCAAGGAGCACTCTCAGAAAGGGTTTGAGATGTTGAAGGATGTGGAATCGCCCTGGCCGTTGGCTCAGATCGTTTATCAGCACCATGAACGGATGGATGGTTCCGGCTATCCCAGGCAACTCAAGGGGGAGGAGATTATCATCGAGGCCCGGATTTTGGCGGTGGCGGACGTCGTGGAGGCCATGGCATCCCACCGTCCTTATCGTTCCGCCCTGGGGTTGCCTTCGGCATTGGCGGAGATCGAGAAAAACCGGGGGACGTTGTATGACGCCGATGCAGTGGACGCGTGCCTGAAACTGTTCAGGGAAAAAGGGTTCCAACTGGAAGGGGCATGATTTCGAACGGCAATGATTACCTCAATTCCATATCAAAAATCTTCGCTTTGTAGGTCAAAAGGATAACCGGACGCATCGACCGGATGCTTTTTAATAATGGCCGTCGGCTT
>Ga0209407_1001878_pt1 | contig 20927 bp, 19 predicted proteins | sample AD_JPNHG3_MetaG_FD_184410 | JGI IMG/M metagenome (GOLD analysis project Ga0209407, IMG submission 184410) | Active sludge microbial communities of municipal wastewater-treating anaerobic digesters from Japan - AD_JPNHG3_MetaG (SPAdes) (version 2) | ecosystem: Engineered > Bioreactor > Anaerobic... | reverse complement strand
TTATTTACATACAAGATAAAGATATACAAAGAATTTTAAGAGAAGTTGATAGAAGAGATTTAGCACTTTCATTAAAAATTGCAGATGATAGAGTTAAAGAAAAAATATTTAAGAATATGTCTGAAAGAGCTAGTGAATTGCTTAAAGAAGAATTACAATATATGGGGCCTGTTAAACTTAAAGAAGTTGAAGCAGCTCAAGCTAGAATTATAGATATTATCAAACAATTAGAAGAAAACGAAGAAATATCATTGAACATTAGAGGCGGTAGTCAGGAAGTTTATGTCTGATGCTATTAAAATAAAATTAAGAACTAAAAAAGTTAACATTAAAACAACTGATGAAATACCTTCTATTACTTTTGATTATGAAGATGATGTTAATAAAAAAAATCCAGAAGAGTTATTTTTAGAGCAACAGTTAGCTAAAAAATATCAAGAAGGTTTTGAAGATGGTTATAACAAAGCAAAAGCTGAATTAGAGGAAAGTTTTAATCAAGACTTGCAAACGACTATCGATGAATTTAATAATATTTTACAGGAAATACAAAACCAATTAAGTGTGTATGATAAAATATTTGAACCGCTTGTTATAGAAACTGCATTATTTATTGCTAAAAAAATTATTAAAAGAGAATTGGATGAAAATTCAATAATTGAAGAAAATTTAAGAGCTGCATTAAAGAAAGTTTTCGGTGCTAATAGCATTCTTATAAAATTAAATTCTGAAGATTATGAGTTGATTATAAACAGAACTAATTTGAAAAATGAAATTGAAAATTTCAATAAAATTAAATTTGAAATAGATGATAATTTACTTAGGGGGGATTGTGTCATTGAAACAGATATAGGTAATGTTGATGCTAAAATTACTACTCAAATGGAAGAGTTGGTTACTAACTTAAGATTAAAAATTTATAATATTTTAATAGATGAGCAATATCTTGAATGAAAATGAGATAGAACTTTTTAATAGTTATTTTAATAAATTTACTAATGTAATTGAACTTACTGAACCTATTAAAGTTTATGGCAAAGTAACCGATGTTATTGGACTGGTTATAGTTTCTAACGGTCCTAATGCACCATTAGGGGAATTATGTACAGTTGTTGATAAATATGGTAGAGAAATTTGTAAAAGTGAAATAGTTGGTTTTAAAGAAGGAAAAATATTATCTATTGCTTTAGGGGAAGTTGATAATATCTCTCCATCATGCTATGTTTACAGTACAGGAAGGCCATTTTATGTACCATGTGGTAATGAGTTACTGGGTAGAGTGCTTGATGGTTTAGCACAGCCGTTAGACGGCTTACCTGAACCTATTACTAATGAATATCGGCCAATCTACAATAATCCTCCTGATCCACTTTCAAGAAAGAGAATTACAGATAAAATACAAACAGGTATAAGATCAATAGATGCATTGCTTACTATAGGAAAAGGGCAACGTATGGGTATTTTTGCCGGTTCTGGTGTTGGTAAAAGTACTACTTTGGGTATGATAGCACGAAATACATCTGCTGATGTTAATGTTATTGCTCTTGTGGGCGAGCGAGGTAGAGAGGTTAGAGAGTTTATTGAAAGAGATTTAGGAGAAGAAGGACTTAAAAGATCTGTTTTAGTTATTGCTACATCAGATAAATCTCCTTTAATTCGTATAAAAGCTGCATATGTTGCAACAACAATAGCTGAGTATTTTAGAGACCAAGGTGCCGATGTTATGTTTATGATGGATTCTGTTACTCGTTTTGCAATGGCACAAAGGGAGATTGGGTTAACTATCGGTGAACCTCCTACTACAAAAGGATATACTCCATCTGTGTTTGCATTATTACCAAAATTGTTAGAACGTGCAGGAACGTCCGATAAAGGTTCTATTACAGGGTTATATACTGTATTGGTTGATGGTGATGATATGACTGAGCCTATTGCTGATGCTGTACGTTCAATATTAGATGGACACATTGTTCTTTCAAGAAAATTGGCTCACAAAGGTCAGTATCCAGCTATAGATCCTCTTCAAAGTGTTAGTCGTTGTATGACTGATATTGTTGATAAGCCTCATAAAATGGCGGCACAGAAATTTAATGAAATTTTAGCTACTTATCGTGATGCTGAAGATTTAATCAATATTGGAGCTTATGTTAAAGGTAGTAATCCAAACATTGACTATGCAATATCTAAAATTCAAAATATTCAAAATTTCTTAAAGCAAGATATTTTTGAAAAAATTTCTATTGATGATGCCATTAATCAGCTTAAAAGTTTGGTAGGTTAGATATATGGCTAAGTTTAATTTTAAATTTAACGCATTAAAAAAATATAAAGAGAATCTTGAAAAAATTGCTCAAAAAGAATTAGCAGAAATAAATCTTGAAATAAATTCGATAAAAGAAAAAATCAAAAAAGTTAATGATGATAAAATCAAAGCTAGAGATTTATTATTAAAAAAAGAAAAAATTTCTGGTTTTGACTTGAATTATTATCAAGATTTTTGTAACTTTTCAGATACAACTTTAAAAATGTTAGAAGAAGAATTAAAAAAAGCTGAAAAGAGAAAAGAACAAAAAATTCTTGAATTACAGCAAAAAACTAAAGAAAAAAAAATTGTCTATCGAATTGAAGAAATTCATAAAGAAAACTTTGAATTCGAACAAAATAAACTTGAACAAATTTTTATTGATGAGTTAGCAACAGTAAGATTTACGAGAGAAACAGGTGAAAAATAGCATTCTTTACATACTTATTTTTATAGTAACTTTTATTTTAACTACGGCGGGAATAGTTTATTTTAATGAAAAATATGAAAATATTTTTGCTTTTAACTTCAAACCTGTTGTTGATAGTGTAAAACTTAGGGAAGAATTATTACTTCAAGAAAAAAAATTAGCTGAAAAGAAAAAACAAGATTCTTTAGCGCAAATTCGTAAGAATGATTCAATTCTTGCTGAAATACAAAAACAAGAAGAATTACTTAAATTGGCTAAATTAGAAAAGAAAAAACAAGATTCTCTTAAAATAGTTGAAAAAAAATTAAAAGAACAAGAAGCTTATAAAGAGTGGATAAAAAGCACCCTGAAAATTTTTGCTAAAATGGATGCTAAAAATGTTGTTAAAATTTTGGAAAATTATTCCGATAATGTAGTAAGAGATCTCATCTATGAGATGAAAGATGCTCAAGCAGCTGAGGTCTTATCTGTTTTAGCAAAAACAAATCCAGAAAGAGCAGCAAAAATTACAGGGGCTAAATATGCAAATCAATCCACTAATAGCGGTACAAAATGAAAATTTGTTAGGTTTTAATAGTATATTAGCAGATCCTTCCAATAATGATTTTGCAAAAGTTTTTAATACTTTTCTAGCTGTTAATCAACTTGAAACATCTTCTACTAATACTGTTTTATTAAGTTCTGAGTTTTCTAATGTTACTCCTAGTTATATAGAACCAAATACAGTTTTTAATTTAAGTAATTTTTCTCAAAAAATATCGAATATTAATTCTTTTAATCTTAATAAGATTGATAATATTGATAACTTATCTGTTATATCTGATAAAATTATCACAAAAAATGAAATCGAAAATATTATACTATTTATCAAAAATAATTTAGAAGATATTAAAGAAATATCCTTAAATGGGAAATTATTACCTATTGAAAAAATTGATAACTTATTTGATCTAGAAAATTTAGAAGAAGGTGATACCTTAAATATTGTTTTCCCAAATTTATTTATTAATCTTACTGTTATAAACGATTATGTTAAAATTGGTTATATTTCTAATACTCAAAATGGTGATAAATTAGGTGATAGTTTTAATAAGATAATAAGTAAATTCGATTTACAAGAAAATACTAATTCAACAATAACATCACAATTAGTTGATACTAATTATGATATGAATGAACTTAATAATTTTAACAATTTTGCTAATGACGCAATAAAAGAAAACAATTTAAAAGATTTGGATAATAATTCAAAAATAGGGCAAGATACTAAGACAAAATTAAGCTCTGAGGAGTTAAAGGATTTAGTTAAAAATTTTGCCGGAGAAAAACCAAATAATAATGCAAAAGTAGTAGATTATAACCCGATACAAAATGCAGAAGTTGAAACAAAATTAACATCAGAAGAGTTAAAAGAATTAGCAAAGAACGTAAAAAGTGAAATACAAAATAAAAATCAAATAATAACTGATTATGAAATTATTCAGGGTGAGACTTTAAAAGATAAAATATCATCTGATAAAATAAATGAGTTAACAAATATCAAAAATAATGCTGCTGAAAATGGTCAATTATTGAATTCTAACAATAAAAATGGCGATATCAAAGTTAGTTTGAATAATACTACAGAAAATTCAAACGATATCAAAAATAAAATCAATAATATTAATATTGCAAAAGAAAGCCAAAGTGCCGAATTGGTTGATAACAAAGATAATGACTTGAATATTGAAAAAATAACAAAAGTTGAAGTTAACAAACAAAACGAAATAGCAGATGATAAAGAGTTTATAGAAATTAAATCATCAGGTGAAATTAAGATAGCTGCTAATAAAACACATTTTTCTACAAGCTCATCAAAAGTTGATAATGAAAAGATTGAAAGCCAAAAATTAACTGAAATTAATAATGATATGTTTGATACAAAGAAAGCAGGTGAAAATTTAAGTAAAGATTTGAAAGAGACAATTGAAAACAAATTGACTTCAAATAAACCAATTGAAAATCCTAATCTTAAAGAAACAAGAAGGACCTTTGAAAATAATATACATAATCAGGACGCAAAAAGTCCTGTTAATAATGAAAGTAAACTTGCTAATGAAAGTTTTGCAAATAATAATAATTTGTTTGATAAGAAATTTGATGATAAAAAAGCAGAATTTTTTGAAAATTCAATAAAAACTCAAATTAATTTTGACTTTAAAAATTATTTTGACGAAATTAAAGAAACTAAAACAAATAATTTAAGCAATAATAATAGTTTTATTTACAAAAATGTTAAAGCATATGAAATAATCAGGGAAATCAATCATTTTGTAACAAGTAGACAAGCTAAACAATTAGTATTACAAATTGAACCTGAAAGACTTGGTAAAATGAAGGTTGGGATAGAAGTTTATAATAACACTGTCAGAGCTAATGTTGAAGTTGAGAATGAAACAGTCAAAAGAATGATTGAAAATAACCAAAATTTATTAAAAGAATCACTTGCTCAACAAGGATTACAATTAGTTGGTTTCTCTATAAGTCTAAGTTCTAATAATGAAAAGAGTGGAAGTGGTCTGTTGCAAAATAATAAAAAGAATCATAAAAAATTTAATTTAAAAGATGAGTTGAATTCAAAAGATGAAGTAGCTGAAGTAGATTTAACTGCTACTAAAAAGAAAATGGGTTATAATAGTTATGAATATATAGTTTAGGAGAAAGAATGAATATTAATAGTGTAAATAGTGCAGGGTCTTATCAAAGTAATTCTTCTAATAAAAGTAAAGATGTTTTAGGGAAAGACGATTTTTTAAAAATGTTGTTGGCACAATTAAAGAATCAAGATCCACTAAATCCAATGGATAGTGCACAATATTCTGCACAGTTAGCACAGTTTAGTACATTGGAGCAGATTACAAACTTAAACCAAAATATGAAAGATTTTCTTAATACTAATCTTTTGACATCGCAAGCAATTAATAATGCTCTTTCTGCAAATTTGATTGGAAAGGATGTTAAAATAGATAATAAAATTTTTGAATATAATGGACAGGAAAAGATAACTTTTGGCTATAATTTGGCGCAATCAACTAATAATGTAAATATCAAAATATATGATGCTAATGGAAATTTAGTGAAACAGTTTGAAAATGTTAATTCTAATGCTGGAGATAATACACTTGAATGGAATTTTGAAAATGAAAATGGTATAAAAGTTTCCAGGGGTTCATATAGAATTGAAATTGAAGCTAAAAGTATGGCGGGCGATAAATTATCTCCTATTCTTTATCAGTTTGGAAAAGTTACATCAATAAAATTTACATCTGAAGGGCCAAAACTGGTTATTAATGGTATTGAATACAACTTATCCGATGTTATGGAAATTTCTATGGGCTAAGTTATTAATGGGAGGTTGCTATGAATGAAATTAACGGTGTAAGTGTTCCCTTTGTCCCGATCCAAAAAGAGCCAATTTCTACAATTGATAGAAAAATCAAAGGGACAGGTAATAGATTTGATAGTATTTTCCAAGAGGAAATTGATAAACTTAAAATTTCTGCTCATGCCTCAAAAAGGTTGGATGCGAGAAACATTGAGTTAACACCTGAAAAGATGGAAAAACTTATGGAAGCAGTAAAAAAGGCAGAAATGAAAGGGGGGCGTGATACTTTAATTATGATGGAAAATACGGCTTATGTTATTAATATTCCCAATAAAACAGTTGTAACGGCTATTCCAATTGAAATGACAGCTGAAAATGTTTTTACAAATATAGATAGTGTAGTTTTCGCATTTTAAAATCTTACTAACATTCCAATTCCCTGTTTGTGGTAATCTGGGTAAATTATAAAAGATTTATCCAGATTATTTTTTTTATCGGTAATTACATCTGCAATATTATATGAAATAATTCCTGCCATAATCACATCAGAAAACCAGTGATTATTTGAGTATATGCGTTCTAATGATGTTCCAGCAGCTAATGAGTATAAAAAAATTGTAGCGTATGTATTATTTAAATGTTTTGAAAAAACTGTTGCTAAAGTGAAAGCTATTGCAGTATGGCCTGATGGTAAAGATGTATAATCAAATTTTGTTTGGAAAAATCTGTATTTGGAAGGACCTTCATTAACATAGGGTCTACTTCGTCCAGTGATTGTTTTTAGAGTAGTAATGGTGATACCAGTGAAAAATAAACTATTAGTTAAATCTCTTCCTATTTCATATAGTTGATTATTTTGAAAGTAATAACCAAATGCATATATGCTAAGAGATATTGGTGCAATTAATTTGATTTCACCACAATTTTTAATAACGTTGAGTGGTTTTTCAATTTCTGGGTAATTATTTTTTAAATTTCTTTTGTATATACTTTTATCAAATATAAATGATGAAGTTATTAGAGAAGTGTAAAATAATTTATTCGCTAAATTATCTTTAGAGATTAATTTGCTTGTTAATTTTGAACCGGAGTATATAGTATAATTAATTTCATTTAATAATGATATTTGTGAAGTATCATTATTGTAAAAAGCGAAAAGGATGTTTGCCAAAAATATTAGTAATAAAATATTTTTTTTCATATCTTAAAATTTGAAATTTGAATTTTTAATATAAGAATTTTAAGTCGGGGGAAAAAATGAAATTCTTTGTGATGATTATTTTAATTTGCTTTTCTTTATTTGCACAACCAATTCAAGCAATTAGGGGGGTATGGCTTACTAATGTTGATAGTGAAGTTTTAAATTCTAAAGAAGGTATCGTTGAAGCTGTTAATTTATGTAAAGAATTAAAAATCAATACAATCTGTGTTGTTACATGGAATAAAGCAATGACTACATATCCCAGTAAGATTGCAAAATCTGTGACTGGAATTGAAATAAATCCAATCTGGCAAGGTAGAGATCCTTTGAAAGAACTTATTGAAGAGGCTCATAAAGAAAATATTAAAGTTATTGCCTGGTTTGAATTTGGTTTTTCGTCATCCTACAACGAAGATGGCGTAATAATACTTAAAAACAGACCACAATGGAAGGCAATAGATAACCATGGTAAACTTGTTAAAAAAAATGGATTTGAGTGGATGAATGGCTTTCATCCAGATGTGCAGCAATTTATGTTAGATTTGATTTTGGAAGTCGTTAGAAATTATGATATTGATGGAATACAAGGTGATGATAGATTACCTGCCTTGCCTTCATCTGCTGGATATGATGACTATACTGTTAAATTGTATAAAAAAGAGCATAAAGGTAAAATACCACCCCAAAATAATAAAGATGAAAAATGGATTCAATGGCGTGCGAATTTATTAAATCAATATATGGAAAGGATTTACAAAGAAGTTAAAAGCATCAAACCTAATGTGCTTGTAACTATGGCTCCAAGTATATATCCATGGTCAAAAGAGGAATATTTACAAGATTGGCCCACATGGGTTGAAAATGGCTGGGTCGACTTTATTTTTCCACAACTTTATAGATATAAAATAGAAGATTATCAAAAAGTTTTGAAAGAAGTTGTGCAAGAACAAATTTCTGAGGAAAACTTAAATAAATTTTATCCAGGATTATTAATAAAAGTTGGTAACAAATATCCAGACGAAGTTTTTTTAAGGGAAATGATACAAAGCAATAGAAATCTTGGTGTAAATGGTGAAGTATTTTTCTTTTATGAAGACTTAAAAAAATTCAAGAATGTATTATTAGAAATATATAAAGATGATAATGTAATTTTTCCATTAAAATAATGGTGTAAAAAATGAAAAAGATTTTATCCGTTTTGTTATTTCTTAGTGTTTTAATTGCACAAAAATTACCAGAGTTTATTAACAGCGAAATAAAAAAGGGAAATTTTACTCGTGCTTCTTATTTAATTGATAGCTTAATAATTTTCGGAAAAGTAACAGATTTGGAGAAGTGGTATTTTAATTTTGAAAAAGATAAATTACAAAGAATTAGATTGGATTTTACCAAGAATTTAAATGATTTAATGCCATATATTAAAAAATATTATCCAAATATTAGCGTTGATGAAATTCGAAAATATGAAGAAGATAACTCCTTAGAGTGTATGATTATAGATGGTGAAAAAAAATATTTTTATAATGCAGATAAAAATCTCTTTAGGATAAATTCTAAATTGCGTGAGATTAAAAATAATATTGAACAACCAAAACTAACTGGTTATCAAGAAACTACTTATAAAGAAATTCCAGAACTTATAACTAAATTTAAGGATAAAAGGGAAAGGTTCTTCAATCCTGTTAATATTACATATAAATATCGTGTAACTTTAAAGCCAAATGTTATACCAGATGGAGAAATTGTAAGAGCGTGGTTACCATTCCCAAAAGAAAATTCAAGGCAAAGAAATATCAAATTACTTTCAGCAAATGATAGTGTTTATATTATTTCTGATAATACAAAAATGCATAGAACAATATATTTTGAAAAAAGAACTAAAAAAGATGAGCCAACAATTTTTGAGTATTTTGTAAGTTATGAATCATACGCAGAAGTAAATTTGATTGATGAAAATAATATTGTCGATAAAGATTATGCTAAAATTGAAGAATTAAAGCCATATTTAACAGAATTTCCGCCGCATATAGTGTTTACAGATAAAATTAAAGAACTTTCAAATAAAATTGTTGGCAATGAGAAGAATAAATTTAGGATTATGAAAAAGATATATGACTGGATTGATGATAATATTCCCTGGGCATCGGCAAAGGAGTATTCGACAATAGAAAATATTCCTGAATATGTTGTTGATAATAAGCATGGAGATTGTGGTCAGGTTAGCTTGTTGTTTATTACATTGTGTAGATTGAATGGAATTCCAGCAAAATGGCAAAGCGGTTGGATGTTCCATCCAAGTGAAATAAATTTGCATGATTGGGCAGAAGTATATTTTGAACCTTATGGTTGGATACCTATTGACCAATCTTTTGGCAAACACAATTTTGAAAATTACGATGAAAAATATTTCTTTTTGGGAAGCACAGATAACTATCATTTTATTGTAAATGATAATATTTCACAGGATTTTTTTCCATTTAAGATATATCCAAGAAGCGAAACGGTTGATTTCCAGAGGGGTGAATTAGAGTGGAGAGGAGGAAATATTTATTTCAATAATTGGCAATACGAAATGGAGGTATCATATAACAAATAAATTTGTTTATTTAGAATATTATTCTTAATTTTGCAAAGATGAAATTTAGTAATTTTGAACATATATGGTCTATAGTTAAAAAACAACCTGTGAGCACTCTTTGGGGAGATGAAAGAATTATTTTAAAGAGAGGACAATCTTTTGATTGTTCTCTTTTTTATATATCAAGTTTTTAAAAGCACAGTATTTGCTACTGTGCTTTTTTTATATGTTTACTAATAATGAAATATATTGCAATATAATGGATAATATTACAAATATAATACATATTATACATAAATAGTGTATAAAATTACAAAACATTAAAATTTAAAATCGTAAGTTTGTAAAAAAATTGAAAGGTTTAATATGAAAAAAGGAAAATTGATATTACAAGATGGTAGCAGTTTTGAAGGTTTTTCTTTTGGTTATGAAAAAAGTGTTGCTGGCGAAGTTGTTTTTAATACTGCAATGGTTGGATATCCTGAAAGTTTGACAGATCCATCTTACAACAGCCAGATTTTAGTATTTACTTATCCTTTAATAGGTAATTATGGAGTTCCAGATAGCAAAATTGAAAATGATATTGAAATGAATTTTGAATCTTCCCAAATACATGTAAGTGGTTTGATAGTTAGCAATTACTCTGAAAATTATAGTCATTGGAAAGCAAGTAAAAGTTTATCAGATTGGTTAATTGAGAATAAAGTTCCTGCACTTTGTGGTATAGATACAAGAGCATTAACTAAAAAGTTAAGAGAATATGGTACTATGGCAGGTAAAATTATATTTGATGAGGATATTTACTTCAAGGATATTACGCAGGAAAATTTAGTTAAAGAAGTATCTTGCAAAGAAGTGAAAACTTATGGAAAAGGGAAGAAAAAAATTGTTTTAGTTGATTGTGGCGCCAAATACAATATTATTAGGTGTTTAATGGAGTTTGATACAGAAATAACTGTTGTCCCCTGGGATTATGATTTTAATACATTAAGTTATGATGGATTATTTATTTCAAATGGGCCAGGAAATCCTAAAATGTGTGATATTACCATAGAAAATATAAAAAAATCATTTGAAAAGAATAAACCAACAATGGGAATATGTTTAGGTAATCAATTATTAGCACTGGCTTCTGGAGCTGATACTTTTAAGTTGAAATATGGGCATAGAAGTCATAACCAACCTGTTAAACTTTACGGGACTAACAGAGTGTATATTTCATCCCAAAATCATGGCTATGCAGTAGATGACAAAACTCTGCCTGATGACTGGGATATCTTTTTTACTAATTTAAATGACAATACGAATGAAGGAATTAAACACAAAACAAAACCAATTTTTTCAGTCCAATTTCATCCAGAGGCTTTTAGTGGACCTAATGATACCAAATTTTTATTTGAAGAATTTATAAAATTATTATAGGAGTAAAAATGAAATTATTAGATATAAAAAAAGTAATAGTTTTAGGCTCGGGAGCATTAAAAATTGGAGAAGCAGGAGAATTTGATTATTCCGGTTCACAAGCACTCAAAGCTTTAAAAGAAGAAGGTATTCAAACAATTCTGATAAATCCAAATATAGCAACTATTCAAACATCAGAAAATATTGCTGATAAAATATACTTTCTACCTATTTTGTGGAATTTTGTAGAAGAAGTTATTCAAAAGGAAAAACCTGATGGAATATTACTTGCCTTTGGTGGGCAAACTGCTTTAAATTGTGGTATTGAGCTTTACAAGAGGGGAATTTTAGAAAAATATAATGTAAAAGTGCTTGGTACTCCTGTGCAAGCGATAATTGATACAGAAGATAGAGAAAATTTTGTTAATAAATTAAATGAGATATCTATAAAAACACCTAGAAGTGTTGCAGTAGAAAATGTAAATGACGCAATTGAAGCAGCAGCAAAATTAGGTTATCCAGTTATAATAAGAGCAGCTTATACACTGGGAGGACAAGGTAGTGGTTTTTGTTCTAATGAACAGGAATTAATAAAGTTGGCATCAAATGCGTTATCATATTCTAATCAAATTCTTGTAGAAGAATCATTGAAGGGTTGGAAGGAAATAGAATACGAAGTAGTTAGAGATAAATATGATAACTGTATAACTGTTTGTAATATGGAAAATTTTGATCCGCTTGGTATTCACACTGGCGAAAGTATTGTTGTTGCGCCATCACAAACATTATCAAACGAAGAGTATCAACTTTTAAGAGATATTGCTCTTAAGGTTATTCGTCACATTGGTATTGTTGGGGAATGTAATATTCAATTTGCATTAGATCCTAAATCCTTAGATTATAGAGTAATTGAAGTAAATGCAAGACTTTCGCGTTCCAGTGCTCTGGCATCAAAGGCAACAGGTTATCCATTAGCTTTTGTTGCTGCAAAGTTAACTTTGGGATATGGGTTATTTGAAATAAAAAATTCAATAACAAAAGTTACATATGCATGTTTTGAGCCAGCATTGGATTATATTGTTGTTAAAATTCCAAGGTGGGATTTAAATAAATTCAAAGGTGTATCTCGCCAAATTGGAAGTAGTATGAAATCTGTAGGGGAGGTTATGGCTATTGGTAGAACTTTTGAAGAAGCTATTCAAAAGGGATTAAGGATGATTGGCCAGGGTATGCATGGGTTTGTTGGTAATAATCATTTAAATTTTAATTCTTTAAGTGATATTGAAAATGAGTTATTAAATCCAACTGATATGCGAATTTTTGCTATTGCTGAAGCTCTTGAAAAAGGTATTACTGTTGAAAAAATTCATGATATTACTAAAATTGATAAATGGTTTTTGTATAAATTGGAAAATATAGTTAATGTGAAAAATGAGTTTGTAAAATATAATTCATTAAATGATTTGCCTTTTGGATTGTTAAACAAAGCTAAGCAATATGGATTTTCTGATTTTCAAATAGCAAGGTTAGTGTTCAAGGATGCAATGAATATTTACGAAGCAATGGAGAAAGTAAGAAATTTCAGAAAGATGAATAATATAGTTCCCTATGTTAAACAAATTGATACTTTAGCTGCTGAATATCCTGCTCAAACAAATTATTTATATTTAACATATAATGCAAGTTCTCATGATATAGAATTTTTTAATGATGAAAAATCTATAATTACTTTAGGAAGCGGTGCTTATAGAATAGGTAGTTCTGTGGAATTTGATTGGTGTTGTGTTAATGCAGCACAAACTACAAAAGAGGTTGGTTATAGGTCTATAATGATAAACTTCAATCCGGAAACAGTAAGTACTGATTATGATATATGCGATAGATTATATTTTGATGAGCTTTCTTATGAAAGAGTAATGGATATAATAGATCTGGAAAGACCTAGAGGGGTAATAATTTCGATGGGAGGTCAAATACCAAATAATCTTGCTATGAGGTTAAACAAAGCTTGCGTCAATATTCTTGGAACATCTGCTCATAATATAGATAGAGCAGAAAATAGACACAAATTTTCATCAATGCTTGATGAATTAGGAGTTGATCAGCCTAGATGGAAAGAATTATCATCTCTTGAAGATGTTTTTGAATTTGTAAAAGAAGTAGGATATCCGGTAATTGTAAGACCTTCATATGTGTTATCTGGAGCTGCAATGAATGTAGTTTCAAATGATGATGAGTTAAAGTATTTCTTGCAATTAGCAACAAATGTTTCGAAAGAATTTCCGGTTGTAGTTTCTGAATTTATCGAAGATGCAAAAGAAATTGAGATAGACGCTGTTGCAAAAAATGGAGATATCTATGCATATGCAATAAGTGAGCACGTTGAGTTTGCTGGAGTACATTCTGGTGATGCTACAATTGTTTTTCCTCCACAAAAGACATATGTAGAAACAATTCGTAGAATTAAGAAAATATCGAGAAAAATAGCAAAAGAATTGGATATAACAGGTCCTTTTAATATCCAGTTTTTAGCAAAAGATAATAATATTAAAGTAATTGAATGTAATTTAAGGGCATCGAGGAGCTTTCCATTTGTATCTAAAATATTAAAACTTAATTTAATAGATTTAGCTACAAGATTAATATTAGATATTAATGTTAAAAAGCCAAATAAATCGTTGTTCGAGTTAGATTATGTGGGAGTTAAAGCACCACAATTTTCATTTTCAAGGTTACAAAAAGCAGATCCTGTTTTAGGTGTTGATATGGTATCAACTGGGGAAGTTGGATGTATAGGAGAAGATTTTTATGAAGCAATATTAAAATCTATGCTATCTGTTGGTTACAGAATACCGCAAAAGGGAGTATTACTTTCCACAGGTCCAGCTAGATCAAAAGTGGAGTTGTTAAATTCAGCTAAAGTTTTACAGAAAAGAGGACTAAAATTATATGCTACTCCTGGGACTTATAATTATCTGAAAAGCAACGATATAGATGTAGAAGTAGTTGGCTGGCCCGATAGTAAAGATTATGAAAGTAATGCGTTAGATTTGATAAAGGAAAGAAAAGTTGATTTTGTTATTAATATTCCTAAAAATTTGAAACAAGGTGAGTTAAATAATGATTATTTAATAAGAAGGAGTGCAATTGATTACAATATTCCACTAATTACAAATGCAAGATTAGCATCAGCTTTTATAATTGCATTAGATAGAGTAAAAAAATTTTATATAAAGAGTTGGGATGAATATAAATAGCAGAAACTTTAAATAGCAGTATTCTGTAATAAGTAGTAAACGGACGCCAGTAATTCCCTTGAGATAACTTAAGGGGGAAACACTGTGACGTCCGATTTTTTAAATTACATCTTTCACTAATATATTACTATTTATAATATTATTAGCAAGAATAAAGTTTATTCATTTTTAAGCGTTCCAAATAATTGGCCGCCAGTGAAAAACCAAACTCCTACTATATCACGTGGTCTTATTTCTTTGTCAAATGCTACATATTGGATGTGAGTATCACCTCGATAAACTGTATAATTGCAAGCATATTCGCCATCTTTTGCTGCAGTTGTATAATTGCAGACCATAGAACCATCTTTTAATAATAAAAACCACTTGTTGTCATTACATACTAATGGGTCAGCATCTTTTCCATTAATGATAGCTGTTTTGAATGTAGTATAGGATCCATTACTGTTAGAATTAATAGAACCTGTTTCATGATAGAATCCTATTACATAGTCAATCGTTTTACTTGAGTTTGATATTGCATTGTAATAAAACGATTGTGGATAAACTGAAACATAAACGAATAGGAACAATACAGCTAATTTTTTCATAGAACCTCCAAAAATTAAAACTTAAGTGGATAAAATAAAAATACAAAGATTTTTTAAATATGAAATAATTTTTTAGTTTTTTAAAATATTTTGTTACTAAAAATTAAACAAAAAAAAATATATAAGAAGTTTCATTATTTAAAGCCTTTTTTTTCAGCGTATTTATTAAGTTTTGAATAAAGCATTTTTCTAGCACGATGTAAACGGGACCTAATAGTTCCGACAGGGCAATTAATTATATCGGCTATTTCTTCGTATGTAAATTCTTCGATATCACTAAGTATGATAACCGTGCGAAATTCTTCAGGAAGAGAATTTAATGCATTAGTAATTTCATCATCAAAAGTATTTTCAAATAAATCTGCGGTAATATGTTGAGTTTGAACATCGGAGGGACTGATGGACTCGTAGAAATTTTGAACATCTTCATAATCTACTCTATCAGGGCTTCTGGAAATTTTTCTATAATCGTTTATAAAAGTGTTTTTTAAAATTCTGTATAACCATCCTTTAATATTTGTGCCTTTTTCAAATTTATCAAAAAATCTATATGCTTTAATTAAAGTTTCTTGAACTAAATCTTCAGCCGCATCTGGGTCATTTGTTAACTTTATAGCATAATTTAATAATAATTCTCGGTGAGGATAAACTAATGCTATAAATTCTTGTTCATTGATATTATTTGTTTGTGTGTTTTCATATTCAATTATATTTAAATTGTTTGGACTTATGTCTGTAGAAGTTTCTTGTATGTTACTAATAAATTCCATTCCATTATTCTTTCGTAATTATTTTACCATTTTCAAATAAAATTTTAATTTCATTATCTAGCATTATAGCAAAGTTTGCGGGATTATTTCTCGGCAAAAAATTTAATTTTATTATGTTATCATCTAATATCAAATTTAAATTATTTTTATCAACTTCCAAAATTAATTTATGGTTTTCAAGGTTAAATAATTGTAAAGCTGAGTAATTTGATAAATCTCCATAATCTATTACATAATAATTGTCATCGATAATGTTAAGTGCTATATCTATAGTTATATTATTGTAACTTACATTTTTAAAGATAATATCAAAGCTATTTGAGTTATTTTCTGGTATAGTTTTGTAAATAGTAGGAGTAATTTTCATATGATGATTTCTTAAAGTAGAATATATTGCATTGAGAGTTGCAATGAAATATATTTTGTTTACAAATTTATAAGTTGTTTTCCAGAAACCTGCTTCTAAAAGAATTGTAGTAGAACCAAGAGCCTGGAAATTATCTCCAAATGCAGTTGGTTCAAATGAGTCATTATATTTTGCTATGTGTCCAGGTGCAAGGTTGGAAATAACTTTGTAAATATAGCCACAAAATCTAATAGCTTCATCATAATTTTCAGTATACGTTTTAATGTTATCAACAGGAGGTGCCATAATAGAAAGTACAGATGGTTTATATTTTGTATTTATTGTTGAATAATTTCTTGACTGATTGTGTAAATTAAAACAATATTCTGGTTCGATGCTAAAATAACATATTTTTAAAAATCTTCCTTCTAATGTTTGTTCTGCTAAGAAGTCTCGATTAATATCCAAGCCCAAAGCATTATATCTAATATTTTTTTCGGCGCCATCTGGATTGAGCATTGGAATAAAATAAATTGATAAGTTATTAAATATATCTTGTCGAAAATCATTGAGAAAATCATCATTGCTAAAAAAATTCACTAAATCAAAAAAGAATTTTGTGCCGGTAGGCTCGTTACCGTGCATTTGGGACCAAAGAAGAATATTCTTGGGTCCTCTACCTATTCTAAAAAGATGAATATCTTTTCCTTCTACTGAGTGAGAGGTATCTTCTTTTACAACAAAACCGGGTAGATTTTTAATTAACTTTTCGTATTGAGAATAAGTAATATGTTCGCTAATTATATTCTTGCAATCATAAAAATTATAATTTTCATATAGTCTGTATGGAAAATATAAATCTATCATTTTACAATTTTTGAAATGTTTTTGAATTCATCAGTTCCAGATTTTTCAGTCATTTCAAATAAAACCATTTCAGTTGTAACTATCTGAATATTAGAGTGTGTAAGTCGTCTTAATGCAATTTCGTAATCAAATTGATTTCTTGAGCTTACAGCATTTGCAATTACATATACATGGAAACCTATAGCATCAAAATCAAAGGCTGTTTGTAAAACACAAACGTGGCTTTCAATACCGCATAAAATGATATTGTGAATATTATTTGATTTTAAATTTTGTATTAGTTCATTGATAGAAGCACAACTAAAAGTATCTTTTTCATAACATGGATAATCAGAAATTAAATTTAAAATTTCATTATGAGTAGGACCTAAACCTTTTGGATATTGTTCTGTGTAATATATAGGAACATTTAAAGTTTTGCATCCGTTTATTAATTTAATAGTATTGTTAATCACGGCATCTTTATTGTGCATAACATTAAGAAGTTTTTCCTGTATATCTACAATTAAAAAAGCAGTGTTTTCACGTTTTAATAATTTGGGGCTTTTCATAAAAATTTCCTTTAACTTTTATTAAACTATTGTATTATTTATTATGTGAAATATATGAATAAAATCAAAAATTTGCAAAAATAATTTAACGAAAGTTAGAAATTTTTCCCAAAGCCTGATCAAATTCTTTTTCAAATCTATTAAAGAGTTCAGCAACAGTAGGAATATCTTTAATCATACCAACACCTTGACCAACTTCCATTAAACCATTTTCAAGATCTCCGTTAAAGATTCCAGCCATTTCTTTTTTCTTTCCAAGCATTTCTTTTAATTGTTCGGGAGTTGCTCCATTTCTTTCAGCTTCTGCAAGTTTAAGTGTAAGTTGGTTTTTAAGGGCTCTAATAAGTCCAAAACCTCTGAAAATTAAAATAGTATCAGTATCAGATGCTTCAACAAGTTTTTGTTTGTAAATATCAGATGCAGAAGATTCAACAGTTGCAGCAAATCTGGAACCAATTTGAACTCCACTGGCGCCCAAAGATAAAGCTGCTAAAATAGAACGCCCGTCCATAATTCCGCCTGCAGCAATAACTGGAATTGATACTGCATCACATACCTGGGGTAACAATACCATTGTTGTAAGTTCATCTAATCCGTTATGCCCGCCAGCTTCAACACCTTCACAAACTACTGCGTCACATCCAACAGATTGGCACTTAACAGCTTGTTTTACTGTTGCAGTTACATGAACTACTGTCATATCGTTTTTTTTGAATAAATCTATATATTTTGCAGGATTTCCAGCTGATGAAAACACAATTTTAATTTTTTCTTCTATGCAAACATTTATTAAATCTTGTATATCTTCGCGGAGTAAAGTAAGATTTACGCCGAAAGGTTTATCAGTTGCAGCTTTGCATTTTTGGATATGTTCTCTTAATAAATCTGGCTTCATCGAGCCTGCGCCAATTAATCCAAGTCCTCCGCAATTACTAACAGCACTTGCCAATTTCCATCCGCTTACCCAAACCATACCAGCTTGAATTATTGGATATTTAATTCCCAAGAGTTTTGTTAAATCATTTTGAATATTCATTATTCCCTCTATGTTTTATTTGTTAATCTTTCCAAAATTTTATAATTTTGATACTAAAATAATGAATTTTATGCTTAATTTAAAACGAGCAAGAAAATTAAATAATATATCTTTTACTTCCGGAAATATTTTATACTGGATGCAAAGAGACCAAAGAGTTGATCATAATTGGGCTTTAATTTATGCCTATCACTTAGCAAAAAAGTATAACAAAAGGCTTTTTGTCCTTTTTAATATTGTCGATAATTTTATAAACGCACCTTTGCGACACTATGATTTTATGGTAAAAGGCTTAGTGCAGATTGATGGAAAATTAAAGGAATTGAACATCAATTTTATAGTTACTTATGGCAATCCGGTTTTTAATATAACTAATTTTATTGAAAAAGAAAAAATATCTCTCCTGATAAGCGATTTTAATCCTGTAAAAACGGTAATTCATTGGAAATCTGAAATATTAAAATCTATTAAAATTCCGTTTTGCGAAGTTGATACACATAACATAATTCCGGCGTGTGAAGTTTCTGATAAACAAGAATTTGCGGCTTATACAATACGTCCAAAGATTCATAAATTATTAAATGAATTTCTTGATGATTATCCAGCATTAAAGCCAATGGATAAAGAAAATTTAATTTATAGAGAAAATATTATAAAAGTTCCCGATGTTGTTGATAAATCTGTACAACCGATCGAATATTTGTTACCTGGCTATGATGAAGCTTTTAAAAAATTACAAGATTTTATCAATTTTAAATTAACTGGATACAACGAATATCGCAACGACCCCAACTTAAATTATACAAGTAGATTATCTGCCTATTTGCATTTTGGACACATTTCATCCCAAACTGTCGTTAAAGAAATTATCAAAAATTCAAATATCCATAATATCTCACAAGAAGATTTGTTGAACTCGTTTTTTGATGAAATTATTGTAAGAAAAGAGCTTTCGGATAATTATTGCTTTTATAATAAAAATTATGATAATTTTGATGGAATTCCATCCTGGGCAAAGGATACTCTAAACCAGCACAGAAATGATAAAAGGGAATATACTTATTCGTTGGAAGAGTTTGAAAATGCTGAAACTCACGATGATTTATGGAATGCCGCACAAATACAAATGATGTTTGAAGGTTATATGCATGGTTTTATGAGGATGTATTGGGCAAAAAAAATTCTGGAATGGACCGAAACACCAGAAGTTGCTATTGAATATGCTATTTACTTAAATGATAAATATGAACTGGATGGAAGAGACCCTAATGGTTATGTTGGCATTTTATGGGCTATCGGAGGTCTGCACGATAGAGCATGGAACGAAAGAGCTGTTTTTGGTAAAATCAGATATATGAATTACAATGGATGTAAACGCAAATTCGATACATTAAAATACATTAACAAGTAACTAGGTTATATATATGGAAAATCAAAATAAAAACAATTATTTGCCTTTTTCGATTATTTTATCACTAAATTTCATAGCTACCATCATAATGATAATGGTATTGAAAGAGTTGCAAAACATTTTTATTCCTTTAGTTTTAGCTACTTTTATGTATTTTATTTTTAGTCCACTGAATAAGTATTTGAAAGATAAAAAGTTTCCTAATGCTTTGATTGTTATTACAAATATTTTGATTTTAATTTTTATAGGATATATTTTTACTCAAATAGTTTACACATCATTTGACCATTTGTTTAGTAACATTGATACTTATTCAAAAAAATTTAATAGAATTTTATTAGGCATTTTGAATGATTTAGGTATTAAAAAGAAATCGTTTTATTCAACTATTGAAAATTTTGATTGGAAAGGAATAATAATTTCAGGGATATCAACAACTTTAAATGTTTTTAATCTTTTATTTTTTACAATCTTTTTTTATATATTTATATACTTTGGTGCCGAGGATATAGTAGTTACTTTGAGAAAATATCTCCTACCTAACAGAAGTAGTGAAAATTTTAACGATGTTAAGGAAAAATTTGCTAAAACTTTCAATAATATTATTGAACAGGTTCAGAAATATCTTTATGTCAAATTTACTAATAATTTATTCGCTGGGATTACAGCTACAATAGTTTTATATGCATTGGGATTAGATTATCCAATAATTTGGGGACTTTTACTTTTTGTGTTTGAATTTATTCCAACAATTGGCTCAATTATTTCGATATCCTTTCCAATACTGATGAGTATTATTCAAAGAGAATCTTTAGGTTATACAATT
>Ga0209407_1001872_pt1 | contig 20975 bp, 31 predicted proteins | sample AD_JPNHG3_MetaG_FD_184410 | JGI IMG/M metagenome (GOLD analysis project Ga0209407, IMG submission 184410) | Active sludge microbial communities of municipal wastewater-treating anaerobic digesters from Japan - AD_JPNHG3_MetaG (SPAdes) (version 2) | ecosystem: Engineered > Bioreactor > Anaerobic... | reverse complement strand
ATATTAATTGGAATAATACTTCTATTGTTGTAAAGGATACTAAAACTTCTTTACCTTTTGATGAATCAGTGCTTCCTTCTGGAAATACTATTTTATTTGTGTTTCCTCAAAAAGCTAAATCAGGTGCTTATAGTGATAAAGAAGCAAAGGCTAAAATCAAAGCTTTAAAAAAAGCTGGTGAAGTTTTAAATAAGTTTTTAGAAACTTATGAAAATGAAGCTTCTGAAGTTGAAACTATTAAACTTGAACCTGGTAAGAAATATTTACTTGTTGTAGAAGGAAATATGACTAAAGAAGTGATAGTAGAACGTATTCCAGAAGGATATGTATCAACTAAAATTTTAGTAGATACAACTACTATTGCAGAACTTGATGCTGAATATTCAGCAATGAGAAAAAGAATGTAATTAATGCTAAAGGAGAGTGTGTAGTGTCACTCTCCTTTACTAATTTTTAGCAATATGTTAAAATGGTTTGAAAAATTAGCAGATAAAGAATTACAAAACTTATTGGCAAAAAAGAAACATGATTATTATATAGATGAATATGACAATGTTTATAAAAAATTATACAAACATGGTAAATATACATTTTTTGAAACATGTTCTTTATCAACAAAAGAAAAAGAATATGATATAATACAGCTTACTTCTGATTCTTTTATAAAATCTGAAAAAAAAGATCCTGAATTATTTCCATTAACATATGATAAATATAAAAAATATTTATTGTATTGTTTTGAAAAGATGGATACATTAGACATAGCATTTTTAATTGCAAAAAAGCATTATGGTAATGATAATGTAGAATTAATCAAAGGTGAGAACAAATTACTAATTTATATTCCTGTAATAAAAATAACAAGTGAAAATGCTTTAGAACATGAAATGAAAGATGTTTATCTTGAGATACATGTTTCTAATGATAGGTTTTGTTTACATGCTTTATATAGAGGAACATTATCAAGTTCAGAATGTAGAAGTGATTATTTATTTTCTCATTGTAGTGGACAAGCTCGAAATGGTTGTAGCTATCATTTTTGTTTTGGATCTGAGGATACTCCAATGAGGAGAATATTTAATAAATCAACTTCAAAGAAAGATTTTATATTAAATATGGATTATTTATTTTATATTCTTGATAGTTACTTATCTTGGGAAAGTATTAGTGGAACACCTTATAGAGAAATATCTTGTGTAAAAAATGATTTGTCTTTTTATACACCAATTTTTCAATCAAATGACAACTATAATTACAAGGAAATAGAAAAATACGGTAATACGATAATTAATAAATTAACATCTATTAGTTATGAATATACTTCTACTAAAAATCTTGTTTTAAAACAAGACACAATAAACGAAATTAAAAAACTATCAGAAGAATTTGACGATGTTCCAAAACTAATAATTGATGGACGACAATGTAAAATAAATTCAGATTTAACTTATGATGTTTATAATAGATTATGGGGTGGGAAATATTTACTAACTTTTAAAGGAGAAGATGTTTATTTAAAAATAGAAGATACTGATCCAACTCCAGTATTTACAACAGGATTAGATCCACAAACAATAAACAATGTAATAAACTATATTGAAGAAAAATTAAAATTTATATTATGGAAACAACACCAAGAACAATTAATATCGAATCCATTGGAAAATTAATTATTCCACAGAATGTACAAGATATTATTGACAAATTACATAAAAAAGTAGGATCGGTAGAATGGTCTGGTCCATTGTTTTACAAAATTACAAAGGGTGATTTTAAAAAACTTAAAGATTTAGAATTTACAGCTTTATTTATATATCCAATGGATATAGGTTCTCACACATACACAGAATTTGATTATAATGAAAAAATATTACCTGCATATGATTTATGTGAAGAAGCTTTAGAGGCACATAGGGGACTAGTTCACAGCCACGCTGGGATGTCATGTTTCTTTAGTAGTACAGACACTACAGAATTAACTACTAATGCTAGTAGATATAATTTCTATTTATCATTGATAGTAAATTTTGATGGTAAATATGTATGTAAAATAGCATTTCCTTCTAAAGCTAAATTTAATAATGAATATACTATTAAAGATCCTAATGGTAAATCATTAACTTTTCAAAATAAAAAAGAAGAAGATGTTATAATCATTAGTGATTTAATAGTTGAAACACCTACTCCTGTTGTAGAAGAAGGAGATTGGTTAGATACTTTGATTGCAGAACTTAAAAAACCAAAAAAGATAGAATTTGCAAATGACTATAACAGATTACAAAAACAATTTACACTTTATCCTTATTTTGATTGGAATAAAAAAGAAACAAAAGTAGATTTAACAAAAGAAATTACACCTGCACAATTTCTTAGTGCAATCATAGCATATGACTCTGATATTAGTAAATTACAAGATCCTAAAACTGAATTATACTCATTATTTTTTGAACATGATCAGGGTACAACAGATCCTAATTTTTTATTAAATGTCATGGCTGAAGATTTTGACGAACTATTACTAGAAATATTTGGTAGAGACCTTTTGAAATATGAAAAAAAGAAATTGTATCAAGGTGCAATTGAAGAATTAAAAAAATTAAAAAATGAATTTATAGGGTATGAGGCTTATTATACTCTTTATGTCGAACTTTTAACTTCAAAATTAAATGAATTACAATAACAGATTTAAAGATGCTCCATGGTATCAAAAAAGTAAAAATGAAAATATAATGATTATTGGTGCAGGGGGGATTTCTTCAAATACATTATACAATTTAGCTAAAACTATACCTGCTAGGTATCATATTATAGATTTTGATACAGTAGAAGAATATAATGTAGGATGTCAATTTTTTAGAAAAAGTGATGTAGGTAAACCTAAAGTAAACGCTCTACAAGATCTTTTGCAAGAGTTTATACCTTTTAGAAGTACTATTTATAATCTTCCCTATAGTTCTGAAATGTATTATCCAATTATGATAACAGGATTAGATAACATGAAAACTAGAAAGGAGGCTTTTGAAACATGGAAATCTAAAAATAGTAGAAGATTGTTTATAGATGGAAGAATGAAAGCTAATTTATATGAGGTATTTGCTGTAGTACCAGGAAGAGAAGAAGAATATGAAGCTACACTATTTGATGATAGTGAAGTTGAAGAAGGACCTTGTACTTTTAAACAAACTTCTTATGTAGGTATGATGATAGGTTCAAGAATTACACAAATTGTTGTTAATTACTTAATAAATTATTATGCTGAAGAAAATATCTGTGAAGTACCTTTTCATGTAAAAGAATTAACTGAAGCGTTTTACTATGATTGTAAAAATTAAAGAAACTGAAAATTATAAATGGATTTATCAAGACGAGTATGATCAATGGTTTGATAATAGAGCATCTGTATTAAATGCTAATATTTATGACTTTATTATTGAGAAAAAGGCAGACCAAGTAATACATAGAACTTACAAAACTTTAACTCATTATAGTATGGAATGTTTTTTTCTACATGGTAATTATAGATATGATAATTATCGGAGAAAAAAATATAAGTATACTTTCATTACATCTGGATTATTGTTTGCAAGTAATTGTTACGGAAAAATTTCTGATTGTTTATACCCGCACAAACTAATAGCAATACAAGTTCTGGATAAAAAAACAGATGGTATTAAAATATTAGTAAATCAAGAAGCTATTGAACATAGTCTTATTAAAGAATTAAAAACTCAAATGAATATGAGAGGATTTAATTCAAGAAAGGATATTATTAAATTAGAAACTTTATCTGAATTTATAGAAATTCATTCAGATATTGATGATAGTATGCCTTTTGACAAAGTACAAGAAGATTATTGTATTGAAAAAGCAGAAGAAGCATTGGTATTATTAAAACAATCCATATCTCAATGAGAAGACTCATTAGAACAAGAAGAAATATCACCTGTTGATAATAATGAAGATAATGGTCCATTTTAAAAATGTAATCATTTAGTTTTAAGTTAATCAAAACTTAAAATTATGGCAAAAAAAGCATTGTACGTTGACAGTACAAATACACCTATTGACATACCAGGATATGAAAAATGGGTAGTAGTAAGAAATTATGATGAATTTACAGAGTACATAGAAAACAATGGTATTCCTGATTATATTTCATTTGAACATGATTTAGCAGAAGAACATGTGATTGATTTTGTAAATAATCAATTACAAGGCATTGAAGCAATAAATTATAGTACATTTAAAGAAAAAACAGGATATGATTGTGCTCTATGGCTCTGTAATTATATTAGTGAACAACATGAGCAAGGTAATAATATTAAATTAAATGCTGTAGGAGTTCATTCAAATAATCCTGGAGGAACAAAAAATATTTTACATTGTATTAACAATTACAAAGCATATAAAGGTTGGAAACCAGATGCTTTTGAACTAAAACCTAAAGTGAATGAAGTTAAAGATAAAAAGATTGAATAAAAAGGCTGTTTTACCTTCTTATGCTCATCAAGGAGATGCAGGATTAGATTTAACTGCTACAAGTAGAGTTTTTGATGAATTCGGTAATGTGTCTTATGGTACAGGATTAGCAATCAGTGTACCTGAAGGACATGTTGGATTATTATTTCCTAGAAGTTCTAATTGTAAAAAAGATTTGTTGTTGAGTAATGCTGTAGGCGTATTGGATTCTTCATATACAGGAGAAGTATTTTTTAAATATAAGCCGTCTGCTGTATTTTTTGATAATGAAGAAGCTCCTGAAGGAAAACTTGGAAGTGATTCTTTATTTGCAGAAACAATAGCATTACCTATTGAGGAAAATTGGAGGACAACTCAAATTTATAACATAGGTGATAGAATAGGACAATTAATAGTAATTCCTTATCCGATAATGGAAATTGAAGAAGTAGAAGAATTATCTATAACTGAAAGAGGAACAGACGGTTGGGGGAGTACAGGAAATTAGCTATTCATTTCAGTAAAATAAATTGATAATGTATATCATATTATTATATTCATTATATTTGAATAAAATTTTATGTTATGCGTTATCAATTACCTACTGGGATATGTGTTGAAATTAATATAGAAACTTATCTTACATTATCTGATGATGATATACAAGCACTTATAGCAGATAATCAAGGATTAGATTATGATGATCCTTTTGCTGCTAGTATATTAAAATATGGAGAATTTTATGTAGATGAAGATGTTTATACTGATTTTGAAGATGAAGAAATTAAAGATTTACTATCTTTAGATCCTGATGAAAAAATTATGGACGAGGATTTTATAAATATTGATGAATTAGAACTATGAATGAATATAAGAAACTAAGATTCAAATATTTATCAAAACCTGAAAATAGATTTTGTAAAGCTAAAATACCAGGTGTGTGCATGGGAAGAAAAGTTCAAGGTATTGAACTTACAATCCATCATAAAAGAGGTAGAGGAAAATATTTATTAGATGTAAAAACATGGCTACCATGTTGTCTTGCTTGCCATGAATTTATTGAAACTAATCCAGAAATTGCTAAAGATTTAGGTTTGTCTGAAGATAGATTAACAGTTGACGACAATGAAGAAATTTAAAGGATATTATTGCATCGGATGTAGTACAAAAAAAGATGCAATTAATGGAAAGGGATTATTGCTATGGAGTGAGAATAGACCTTCTAAATTTATACAATTTACCAATAGACTATTATTAAATATCTATTGGGTTAATAAAGAAAGAGAATCAACCAGAGGAGATAAATTACAAAATGAAACTACCTCTATAAATAAAGAAAAACCTGATAATTATAAAAAGGTAAAATCACATTAAAAAGAATTAATATGGATATAGAAGAAGATGTTATTGTAGAAATAAATAAAATTCTACAAGAGGAGTTATATAGACTTGAGGAAAATTATTTTGTTCCAGAGGCTAAAATAAAACAAGATTTAGAAATAACAGATGCAGAAAAAGATATTATTTTAGATAAATTAGAATATCATTTTGTTATTATTATTGAAGATTGGGAATGGGATGAATTAAAAACATTAGAAGATTTGTATAAATTAGTGAATCGTAAGATATGAAAACAAGACAAGAAATATTAGAAGAAAGTTTTTTAGAAATTTCTAAACATAATAGAAGAACTGCTGCTATCTCAGTTGGTGTTGGTAAAACATTATTAGGGTTAACAGATATGGAAAAAGAATTGGCTAAAAAACCAGATTCTAAATTTCTTGTTGTTATTCCTAAATTAAGTGTTAAAAATACATGGTTAAATGAAGCTATAAAACATAATAAAAAATATTTAATAGATTATTTTGAATTTGTAACATACCGATCATTTATTAAATCTACTTTTGATTATAATGTTATATATTTTGATGAAATACATAATCTTAAATTTAGTCATGGTACTTATTTAACTCATTACAAAGGTAAAATATTAGGATTGACAGGTTCTCCACCAAGACATCCTAAATCAGAAAAAGCTTTAATGTTAAAAGCTTATGCACCTATTGTATATGAATATATTACAGATGAGGCTGTTGATGATAGAATTTTAAATGATTATAAAATTTATGTACATTCTGTTGCATTAGATAATAAAAATAACATCCAGATGAAAACTAAATCTGGCAAAACATTTATGACAAGTGAACAGAACATGTATAATTATTGGTCAAAGAAAATTGATAAAGATCCTTATAATAAACAATATAGATTGTTAAGAATGAAAGTAATGCAAGGATTTAAATCTAAAGAATTAAAAGCAAAGCAATTACTTACTACTATTAACAATAAATGTTTATTATTTTGTAATACAACAAAACAAGCAGATAGACTATGTGATTACGTTTATCATTCTAAAAACAAAAACAATGAGGAAAATTTAGATAAATTTAAAAAAGGTGAAATATTAACTTTAGCTTCTGTAGAGCAATTAAAAGAAGGTATTAATATTCCTAAATTAAAGGCATCTATTATTCTACATACTTTTGCTAGTGAGTATGTAACCAAACAAAAAATTGGAAGGCTTTTAAGATTACCTGTTAATGAATTAGCAGTAGTACATATATTAATGTATAAAGATACTGTTGATGAAACATGGGTAAAAAAAGCCTTGCAAGATTATAATCCTGAAAAAATAATTTATTTATGAATAAAATAAAAGTAATAGAAGGAGTAGTAAATATTCCTATGGCTGCTGGATTTTATAGTAATATCCAAAAAGTAGTTAATGAATTAATTGCTTTTAAATCAGAAGAAGAACTTAAAGTATGTTATCAAAATATAAAAGATAAAAAGCCTTTATCAGATTATGAAAAAGCTTTAGAAACTATGTTTATATTTTGTGCTACTTATGAAAAATTAGCAGAAGAACAAGGGCAAATTAAAGAGATAGATGCAGAAGAATTAGCTAATTAGTAGCATATATAATTCCTAATATTTCATCACATTTTGCTATTGCTGTTCCTAATTCTTCTATAGAGCAATCTCCAAAAGATTTTAATGTTTTAGTATAAGGAGTAGTAGAAGATATGTTATATAATCCACATGCTTCTTTTATAGAATTTTTAACTAAAAAGAAATCTTGTTTAGTAAAATCTGATATTTCATGTATCATAGCATGTACTTTAGCTAATTGTGCTAAAGTTCCCAATTTACCTTCTGTGTATGTAATGTAAACTTCTAAATCTTCTTTAGGAGGAATAGCCTTTATAAACAAATCATATTTACGTTGGTCAAATTTAGTAGATGGAGTTAATACTCCATTTACTATTTTCATTTTAATAAAACTATCAATCATGTTTAAAATTTTTAATATACAAAGATATGAAAAAAAAATTAATTATTGATGAAAAAATCGAAAAACTTAATAAAGAAATTATAGAACAAATTGTAAATATGGTCAATTCTGTGGAAGAGAAAGAATTAAGATTAGAGAGAGATTTAGAATATAAACCATATTATATTAAAAAAGTAACAAGTACAAAAATAATAATTAAATCACAATCTTTATTTTCATCATTTAAAACAATATTATTAGAAGACGTTCCATTCTTTATTTTATTGGATATAATGGATTGTTGTGAATTTTACTTAGATCACTATCAAAATCAAAAAGAATATGAAAAAAATGCCTTATTATTATTTTTAAAGGGATATAAACATGATTTAATAGCTTGTGATAGAGATTTCAGAATTTTAATGGCAAAAGCTAAAAAAAAATATCCACATTTCATATTTTATGAACAAAGAGAATTGTTAATTAGAGATTGGTTAGAATATTATAATTAAATTATGGATTTAGAAGAAATAATTGAAAAATTACAAGATAAAGTAAGAACTACCTCTTGGTATAATACCTTGAGGTGGTTTCTTATGAGTAATGATTTTAAAAAGATAATTACAGAATTATTTGAATTTACTAAACAAGAAAGAAGATTTACTCCTGGTATTAAAGACTTATTTACGCCATTTGTAATATGTGATTATAATAAATTAAAAGTAGTATTTTTATTTGATTCTCCTTATAAAAAAGTAGGATGGTCCAACGGTACTCCTATAGCTTGTCCTAATACAGTAAAAAAAACTTCTGAATTTAAGTATTTTGAAAATGCTGTTGGAAAAAGCTTAAAAAGAGACATGTCTGATTTTGCAGAAGGAGAAGTATTATTATTACATAGTTGTTTAACAACAGATATAATTAAAGAAGGAAGTCTGTTACACTACCAGATTTGGAAACCTTTTATTATTTATTTGTTAGATAAACTATCAAATGAGAAAAAGTATATTTTTGTATTTGTAGGTAAAAAAGCAAAAGAATATGCTTATTTAGTTGACGATTCTAATCCTAAATTCTATTTAGATGATATACCTAATACATTTGATTTTAGTATAGATTGGGATTATAAAAATATTTTTAATGAAATAGATAAACTATTAGTTAAAAATAATCAATTGCCTATTAAATGGTAATTATTACTTATCATTAATATTGTCATAATGATACCAGATAATGCAAAACCAATGCCTTGGAGAAAATATAGTGATGCTCTTACTGAGAGTATGAATTATATTGAAAGAAGGGCATCTGGTGATATAAAATCTTTAAAAACTCATTGGCTACAATTCAATTCTATTGGACTGAATGGTGTAGAATGGGGCAACTCTTATATTCTTGCTTCAAGACCTGGGGTAGGAAAATCACTACTAATTGCATCTTTAACAAGACAAATACAAGAATTAAACAAAAATCAAGATTTCTATATTTTACATTTCCAATTTGAAATGTCAGGAAAAAATCTAGCTACTAGAGAAATAGCTTCAGCAAATAATATGAATTTAAGATACCTTTTGTCTGCTAAAGATAAAAATATGATAGATTTAACTTCTGATGATTTATCAAAAGTAAAAAATTATGTTTCAAAACAAGCTAATAGAAAAGAATATATAATAGATGTTCCAATGACTGTTAGAGAAATGAAAGCTACATTATATGCTTTTTATCAATTTGTTAAAAAACCATTTGTTGTTACATTAGACCATACTATGCTTGTTAAAAAGGATGCTTCAGAAACCAGTAAACAGCAGACTATGGAAAATTTAGCAGCAATGACTATTGAAACTAAAAAGGCTTTACCTATTACTTGGTTTATTTTATCACAATTAAATAGAGATATTGATAGTGCTGAAAGACAAATACCAGGTAAATTATCCAATTTTCCATGTGATGCTGATATTTATCAATCAGATGCTTTTATGCAAGGTGCTGATGTTGTTATAGCATACAATAGACCTGCGAAATATCAATTAAAATATTATGGTCCAGAATCATATGTTTTAGAAATATCTGATAAATATTTAATAGCAGCACACATATTAAAAAACAGATTTGGAGAATTAGGGATACATTGGTATAAAGCTGATTATGCAAAGATGAATTTTTTAGAAGTAGATCCACCACCTAAAAAAGAAAAGAAATGAGTGTAGCACATGATTACGTACAAGATTTTATAGAATTTTGGGACAATTATTTTGTAGAAAATAATATAGACAGTTCTAAATTTACAACTAGATTAATCTTCAAACCAAAAGAATGGGATGGAGAAAAACAAGGTATAACTTTCTTTGAAAGTGAAATGCCAAAAGAAGGGGAAACATTGTATATTGAATTAGTTACAACTGATATAAATGGAAAATACATACCAAATGTAAAAAACAATTGTAGAAGTTTATACAAATTAGAATACAAACCCACTTCTGAATATGATACGTTTAATCGTATATCATCAAAAAAAATACCCTATAAAGTCATAGGAGTAGAGTATGAACAATTAACACTATGTTTAGAGAAATCTATAACACACATAGATGATAAAGAAAAAATAGATAATAATTTACTTAAAACATTAGAATTACAGACTATGGAAGATAGTCCTTTTAGTTCTATGACAATAAGAGATTTTTATTGTATTTTACACAATGTCCCAAAGACGAGACAACAATGGTTAAATGATTTAATTAAAGAGAATGGAAGAAAAGAAAATAATATTACCAATGGAGGTTACTCCTGCAAAAATTAAAAATCCCAGAAATCTTATACTTTTTAGTAAACCAAAATGTGGTAAGACATCTGCTTTAGTACAATTACCCGATAGTCTTCTTATTGATTTAGAAAATGGCTCTGATTATGTATCAGGAAGAATTTTAAAAGCTAACTCAGTAGAAGATATTAGAGATATTGGTAAAGCGATAGAAGAAGCAGGAAAACCTTATAAATATCTTATTATAGATACTGTAACCAAGCTTGAAGAAATGTGTATTCCTTATGCTGAATTGTTATATTCAAAAACACTACCTGGTAAAAATTGGTTTACTAAAGGTAAATTAGAATATGGAAGTATATTATCCTTGCCTAATGGGGCAGGATATCCTTTTTTATGGACTGCTTTTGAAAAAGTATTAGGTTATATTAAAACATTATCTGATAATGTTATTTTATCTGGGCATATTAAGGACAAAATGATAAATAAAGCTGGTGCTGAATTTAGTTCTTTAGATTTAGATTTAACAGGTAAAGTAGCTCGTATTGCAGCTTCTGATAGTGATTCTATTGGATATTTATATAGAGGTAAAGGAACAAAGAACTATATCTCATTTATCACAAGTGATGAAGTAGCTTGTGGTTCTAGAAGTGCTCATTTAAGAAATAAAGATATTTTAATATCTGAATTAATAGATGTGGATACAGAGAATGAAAAATTGGTAACATATTGGGATAAAATTTTTATAGAATAAACAAATAAATAAATAATTATATGGGATTTAATGTAAATGAATTTAATGTTGGTAGTGATGTAAGTAAAGTGTTAACTCCTGGAACACATTTGTGTAGAATAGTAGATATTCAATCTGGAGTAACACCTTTTGATCCAAACAAATTACAATTAACATTTCTATTAGAAAGTCGACCTGAAGGTAATGGTTTTACAGGTATTGCTATTGATAAAAATGATCCTTCAAAAGGTAATTATGAAGGTAGAATTGCTTATGTAAGAAATGGTCAATATCCTTTCCAAGATTGGGAAAGAGATGGTAAAGTAATTGATGCTGATACAAATGCTTGTAATTTTTTAGCTCGTTTAGCTCATTCATTAGGAGTATTAAATGAGATGAAAAAAGATCCAGCTTTGCAAAAAGATGTAAATATTGACGAATTTGTAACTGTTGCTAAAAAATATTTGTGCGATCCAGATTTATGGGCTTATTACACTATAGCAGGTAAAGAAAAATGGACAGAGGGATATAACAATCCTAATTATAATATGTATTTTGCTAAGTATGAGAATAGGAAGAATTATGTATCTTTGAAAGAAGATGGTGTAGTTCCATTTGATGAAAAAAAACATATTATAAAAACAGAAAGAGGTATACCAGTAACAACAGAAACAACAGTTGATGTTATTGAAATACCTAATGAAGATCCTTTTTATGAAGATCCTTTTTAAAGATTAAAATATGATAAATGTAGGAAAATATGTAGTTAAAGCTGATGATATTCCTGCAGATTGGATATTTAGTCATTATTTGAAATTAGGAAAACTTAAAGGTCAAAGTGTTAGAATGAAAAGTATATTTAATGAGAAGGACTCTGTTCCTTCTCTTATTATATACTATAATAGAAAATTAAACAAATATACCTTTAAAGATTTTTCATCAGGTCATTCAGGCTCTGCTATTGAATTTATGAAATTGATGTGGAAATGTTCTTTTAGTGAAGCTCTGAAAAGAATAAAAGAAGATTATCAAAAAAGTGATTATAATAGCGAAATAAATAATGAAAATATTAAATTACAAGGTTGGAAAGTTACAAGTTTTGTTGTAGATAAATGGAAAACTTCTAATATTAAATATTGGAATGATTATCATATTACTATTGAAATGTTAGAAAAACATAAAGTTAAACCTATAAAATCTTATACAATGAGTTTTATTGTAGAAGACGAAATAGTAGAAGAATTTACTGTTAAAAATAAAAATATTTATGGTTATTTTTATGGTAATAAAGAAGGTAATCTTGCTAAAATATATCAACCTTTTAATAAAGAAAAAAAATTTATAAAAGTTTCTGATTATATTCAAGGTTCTGATCAAAATACTAATTCTGAATTTTGTTTTATTGTATCATCATTAAAAGATGCGATGGCATTAAAAACAATAGGAATTAGAGGAGATTTTGTATGTGTTGATAGTGAGAATACCTTATTAACAAAACCTGTCATAACACGTCTGAAAAGATTTTATGGAGAGAGTAACATTATTGTTATTTTTGACAATGACATAGCAGGTATAAGTAATATGAAAAAATATAAAGAACTTTATAATTTAAAATTTTGTCATTTACCTTATGAAAAAGATCCAGCAGAAATACTAAAAACACATGGTATTGATGAAACAAGAAGAAAAGTAGTTCCTTTAATAAATAAAAAATTAAACAATGAATAGATTAAAATTATGGTGGTATACCAAGATTAATACCAAAAATACTATATTTTTTCCTAATATACCATTAGGTAAAGCTGATGATACTTATTATCAGTTTGATAATGAAAAAGTATATCTTTATACATATCTTAATAATACCGTTGCTTTAAAAGAAGAAACAGTTACTAACTTAAATTTAGAGTTAGTAAATCATCCTTCTACTCTAGCTGCTATGAGAAGAAGAGATTTAATTTCTTATAAGAATGGTCAAATATCTCATGGTAATTTTGGCGCATTGTTTGAATATAAGGATAATGATTATTTAGTAATGTGGGATAAAGATTTTATTGCAAGAGTTTACAAAATATTGTAACTTTGCATAAAAAACTTTTATGAATTGGATTTATGACAACAAAGAGATATTATCTCTTGACGATTTTCCTACAAATTGTGTAGGATTTATTTATAAAATTACAAATACAATAAATGGTAGAATCTATGTGGGTAAGAAAGTACTTTTTAATTCACATAGATCTACTATTTCTAAAAGAGAGAAAACAATTACAAAAACTAGAAAAAAATTTAAAGTAATTGTAAAAGAATCTAATTGGAAAACATATTTTGGTTCTTGTAAAGAATTACAAGAAGATATTAAAAAATATGGTGAACAGTATTTTGTGAGAGAAATATTAGAATTTTGTCATTCTAAGAGATATATGACATATTGTGAAGTTAAATATCAATTTAAATATGAAGTACTTGAAAATGATAGTTATAATAGTAACATTATGTCAAAATTCTATAAAGGTAATATATGAAAAAATATAATATTATCTATGCAGATCCTCCTTGGACTTATAAAGTGTGGTCTGAAAAAACAGGAAATGGGAGAAGTGCTGCAAGTCATTACAATACAATGTCAAAAGAAGAAATACAACAATTACCTGTACAGTCTATTTGTGCAGATAATGCTGTATTATTCTTATGGGTTACCGCCCCTTGTTTATTAGAAGGAATTGAATTAATAGAAAAATGGGGATTTAAGTATAAAACAGTAGGTTTTACTTGGGTTAAAAGAAATAAAAAATCTGATAGTTATTTTTGGGGTATGGGATATTATACTAGAGCTAATGCTGAATATTGTTTATTAGCTACAAAAGGTAAACCACTACCAAGAATTAGCAGATCAGTACATTCTATTTTAGATGATCGTATTATGAGACATTCAGAAAAACCTGAAAGTGCTAGAACTAGGATTGTTGAATTATTTGGTGATTTGCCTAGAATAGAATTATTTGCTAGACATGAAACACCAGGTTGGGATGTATTTGGTAATGATGTAACTAATTCTATTGTATTATGAAAAAATTCACTATAGAAGAAGGATTTTCAGAAAGAATTGCTAAAGAAGAAGAATTTTTTAGTACAAAGCCTTATATTTCTTATTCTGGATTAAATAAACTATTATATAGTCCTGCTTTATATTATAAACATTATATTTTAAAACAAAGAGATGATATTAATACTACAGCAGCAATAGAAGGTAAATTAATCCATTGTTTATTGTTAACTCCTGATAATTTTGATAAAGAATATCAAATTGTATCTGATTCATTACCTAGTGAAAATCCTAAAAAAGTAATAGATACTGTATTTGAGTATTATACTATACTCAAAGAAGATGGTGATGAAAGAGAAGATTTAATTGAATTTAGTAGTGCTATCCTTGATGTGTTAGCAGATATGAATTTATACCAATCTTTAAAAACAGATGAACAAAGAATTGCTAAAATTGTCGATGTTCCTAAACATTTAGATTATTGGTTTTATTTAAAAAATTGTAGAGGTAAAACTCTTATAACACAAGAAACTTATGAGTTTGCACAAGAAGCTGTTGAAAGAGCATTACAATCTCCTGTTATAAGAGCAGCATTAGGACTAACCATTGATGATTTTAATATCAATGTAGAAAGTTATAATGAAATAGAACTAACTTGTGAATTAACTGATTATGCTTTTAATATACATGGTATATTAGATAATTTAGTTATAGATCATGATAATAAATTGATTAAAATAAATGACTTTAAAACTACAAATAAAGATTTAACTACATTTAAAGAATCTATAGATTTTTATAGATATTGGATGCAAGTATCTTTTTATGTGTTATTAGTAAAAAACTCTATATATTATAGAGAAAATTATAAAATTGAAGTTAGATTTTTAATTATAGATTGTTATCAACAAGTTGCAACCATGTTAGTAAGTGACACTACCTTATTGAAATGGGAAGAGGCAACAAAAGAATGTTTTGAAAAAGCAAATTATCATTTAGCAAATAGAATTTTTGATTTGCCTTATGAGTTTGCACAATGTGGAGGAGAATTGATTATATGAAAAATAACATTCAGAAATCATTTATATTTCTTTATCCTTTGTTACAAATACAAAGTAAAAGAAGCATAAAACCTTTAAAAACCTACATGTATTGTAGTGGCATGGAAGATGAATTATTAATATGCATTTATAAAGTAAATCGTAAACATTGGAGTAGTTTTAATGAAAAAGTCTTATCCAAACATAAATTATTAAAAAGTACTGTACCATTAACTGATAAAAAATATGCTTATATATTTGATTTATCAGAATTTAAAAAAGATTATGATTTAATTTCAGTTGGTAAGTATCACTTACTAAGTCAATTTGCTAAAACTTGTATAATGAGTTTTGATCATGCGAATTTTGATGAAGTTAAATTATGTATTTTTGATAAACAAGGTACACCACCAGATAGAGAAAAGGAAACTTATAACTTATCTAAAGAGAGTATAGAATATGGTGAATTTTTAATAAATAGATAATATGGATGGAATAAGCAAGATGTTAATATATTCCGCAGAATGGAATGGACAACCAAGTTTTAGATTAATTCCAATAATGGATAATTGTCCATTTATGGAAGTTATGTATAATCCAGAAGATTGTATATTAGCTGTAATTTCTAAAACTAAAACAAATATACCTTCAGTAAAGACAAAAGAAGGAGAAAATGGAGAAGTCTTCTATGAATATTACATAGAATCTAAACAAGATATTTTAGATTTTATAAAGACTGTAGCAGTCAATTATCCTCATCCTATAATAGAAGAGGTATTATAATGAGAAAAAAGAAATATTGGATATATGATTATGAAACAATAATCAATACATTTGTAGCAGTGTTTGAGGATTTACATTCACATGAAAGACATATTTTTATAATTAGTCCTTATCAAAATGACTTACCATTGCTTTTAGCATTTTATAAAGAAAATATCCAATATCAAGATTGGCATTTGGGGTTTAATAATTTAGCTTTTGATAGTCAAATAACAGAATTTATTATTGATAATCATAAGGAATTATCAGAACACTCAAATAAAAAAATAACAAAAGAAATTTATAATTATGCACAAGACATAATTACTAGATCAGATAGAAAAGAATTTTTAGATTATCCTGAATTTAAGTTGAGAATACCAGTACTAGATGTATATAAAATTAATCACTGGGATAATCAAAATAAAAGAAGTTCATTAAAATGGATACAATATTCATTGGATTGGGAAAATATAGAAGAAATGCCACATGAGCATTATAAACCAATAGAAGATATAGAAACATTAAATATAGTAGTTGAATATTGTATTAATGATGTAAGAACTACTAAACAAATATTTAAACTTAGTTTAAATGCTATAAATTTAAGAATAAAATTAAAAGCAAAATATAATATAAATTGTTTAAATTATTCTAATACAAAAATTGGTAGTGAACTATTATTAAAATTATACTGTGATAAAACTGGAAAAGATAAAAAACAATTAAAAGAACAAAAAGGAATTACAAGACATTCTATTAATTTAGAAGATATTGTATTTAATTATATAGAATTTAAAACAGAAATATTACAACAATTATTAAAAGAGATAAAAGAATTAACAATATATAATACTAAAGGAGATTTTAAAAAAGTAGTAAAATATAAAGAATACGAATTTAATTTAGGTTTAGGTGGAATACATCAATGTCTATCAGCAGGTATATATAAATCAGATGAAGAATATATAATTGTTGATTCTGATGTAGCTTCACTATATCCAAGTATAGCTGTTGTAAATCAAATGTACCCTGAACATTTAGGATCTGAATTTTATGATGTTTATAAACATGATATTGTAGATGTAAGACTAAAAGAAAAAGCTAAAAAAGATAAAGGAGATAAAGCAATAATAGAAGGATTTAAAGAAAGTGCCAACGCAAGTTATGGTAACTCTAATCAAAAATATTCATGGTTATTTGATAGTCGCTATACAATGCAAACAACAGTTAATGGTCAATTAATGATTTTAATGTTAATTGAGAATTTAACTACTAAATTATCATATTCTCAAGTAATTCAAAGCAATACAGATGGTATAACAGTAAGAATTAAAAGATCAGAATATGAATTACATCAACAAATTTGTAAAGAATGGGAACAACTCACTCAATTACAATTAGAACATGTAAATTATGATAAAATGATTATAGCAGATGTAAATTCATATTTTGGAATATATGAAGATAAAAATAAGACTCCTAAATGTAAAGGTAGATTTGAATGGGAAGATTTACAAAATCATAAAGCCACACATTTACATAAAAATAAATCTAATTTAATAATACCAAAAGCAATTTATAATTATTTTTTAAATGATATAAAGCCTGAAAAATATTTAGAAGATAATAAAAATATTTATGATTATTGTTCTGGAGTTAAAGCTAAAGGAGATTGGACATTTTGGAAGTTATCAATAGAACATGATCAATATAAAGAAGAAAAATTAAATAAAATAGTAAGATATTATATATCTAATTCTGGTTGTAAAATAGTCAAGAGACATCCTGATGGAAGAGAAATACAAACAGAAAGTGGAAAATGGATGCAAACCATATTTAATAAATATGAAAAAAAAGAATGGGAAGATTATAATATAAATATAAATTACTATTTAACAAAAATATATGAGGAAATTGAAAATATTCAAGGTCCTATAGAAGATAAACCAGTACAATTAAATTGTAATTTTTAATACAAAACATAACAACTGTCCAGATTAATGAATTTCAAGCTGTAAGTTTCGCACCATGTTTTTAAATTTAATAATATGAAAAGAGCAATTAGTGGTTCTAGTGCATATTTATCAATTATAAATGCACGATTACCTGAAAAAACAAACACTTATACTCCCATATCACATGGGAGTATTATTGACAAAATTAGACAAGAAGTAGAAGATGCGGGATATGAGATTACTGAAGAATCTTATAGAAGTTCTAGCAATGGTCAAATTGCATTAGGTACATTTAAACTTAAATATGAATTTGATCCTGAAATAGAACTATCAGCCACATTTTTAAATTCTTATAACAAACAGTATGCTTTTAGATTCATGCTAGGTGCTACTATTAAAACTACAGGAGTTAGTTTTATGTTAAATAATCACAGATTTGGTTATTTTAAAAGAGTACACAAAGGAGAAGCAGATATATTAGCACATGGTAAAATTAAAGAATTTCTCCAGACTTCTGGAAATTATTGGCAATTATTGGTAAAGTATAAAGATGATTTAAAAACTATATCTTTACCTAAAGATTTATTTTATTTAACAATAGGACAATTATTCTTTGACAAAAATATATTGTCTTCATTGCAGTTAAATATAATTAAAAAAGAAATGATAAAACCTTCATTTGACTATCATATTGATGATGATATGAATGGTTGGGTGTTATTTAATCATATTGCACTAGCACTGCAAGAATCACATCCTGCAACATGGATAGATGATATGTGTGCTGTTACAGATGTATTTAATGATTATTTAGAATATTATCTACCAAAACCATTACCATCACCAATAGCTGTATATGAAGAGGAACTTGTAAATTCAAATGATTATGATTGTAAGAAAGAAGATTGAATTAATCGTTGATGTAGAAGCATCTAGTGTAGATTATATTTACCAATCTATTATTGAGGGAATGGAATTTAATGATGAAGAAGGTATAGTAGAATATGAAGTTAAAGATTATGAAGAACCAGTAAATATGGATTGGAATGAAAGAATAAAAAAAATACAAGAACTTAAAATATTTATTGAAGGTAATACTGATAAATTTGCTAGTAATAAAAATTTACAATTTCTCTATGATACAATAAACAGAAGGTTAATTGACTTAGATGAAAATGGAATTGATAATACTTTAAAAGCAATTAACTCAGAATTATATGATTAAGAAAATATTTAATGTTCCTTTGTATGACTGGAATATAACTTTTTTAAAAATAGAAACAAAAGAAGATGTACCTGAATTGATAGCTTGGGCAGAATTATTTCAAGCTGAATTTCAAGGAGATATATCAGAATCTTTTGATTCTACTAAAAATGCTGGTATGACTTATATAGACAGAACAGCACAAAAATTATTAATAATTATATTCCCAGCTACATCACCAGAAGAATTATTATCTACAATAGGACATGAAAAACGTCATGCTGAAGATTTTATATTGGAAGAATGTGGTATATATGATAAAGAATCTGCTGGTTATTTGGCAGGATTTTTAACAAAACAAATGTTTATATGATAATCGGAATATCAGGAAAATTACAAACTGGAAAAAACACCAGTGCTCACATGATGCAATTTATCATAGAAAATTATAAAGAAGGTTTAGATGCAGACTCTATGTTTGCATCATATCTTCTTGGATATGGCTATGATTTTAAAAAGACAGAACAAAAACAATTTGCTAGTAAAATTAAACAAATAGTCGCTTTACTAATAAATTGTGATGTAAAAGATTTGGAAGATGAATCTTTTAAAAATAAAATATTATCTAAAGAATGGTGGACATATAAATTACCAAATGATCAATTATTAGCTTATACAGATAATAATCCTGATTTTATTAATAAATATAATTTAATAAAAATGACTCCTAGATTAATGATGCAATTAATTGGGACAGAAGGAATGAGGAATATAATACATCCTAATATTTGGATTACAAGTCTCTTTAATGATTATAAAGAAGATAGTAATTGGTTAATTACTGATTGTAGATTCCCTAATGAAGCTAAAGCTATTAAAGATAAAGGAGGAATTTTGATTAGAGTTAATAGATTAATAGGAAAAATTGTTTATGTTATAGAAAATGATCAACCTTTTCAAAATTGGTACGGAGTAGTAGAATCTTACAATGGAAATAATTTCTATAATGTTATAGACAATGATAACGATGTAGTTTTAGTACATAAGAATCAAATTACTTTATTAGATGACCACAAATCAGAAACATCTTTAGATAAATATACAGAATGGGACTATATTGTTGATAATAATGGTACATTCAAAGAATTATTTATTAAATTATTTGAAATATTACATCAATTATTTACAATGAAAAAATAAATTTGATGGGCTTACTATTGAACTTAAAAACAAGTTGCAAACAATTAAGAGGTTTGACGAACCATGCTTAAAAGGTGATGAAAAGGAAAAACAACCTGAGTGTATTATGGACGAATTAAATCGCATGGTTTTTAAAATTCGTGATTACAACAATTGGTTAGAAGAATGTTTGAGGCACTTAAATCAAATTGCTTAAACTTTCAACGGGGTAGGCTCTTATGCTTACCCCTAACGTGCCTTGTGTATGCGTAGGGCGAATTATTAACGATAAACTTAAATAGAATGAAGGAATTTATAAACAAATGCTCGAATTGGTGGATACTTAATCCAAAACGCAAACAGTTAGATGATGCGTTTGAAAAAGAATTGAATGAGTTAATAGAACGAGAAGTAGCCTTACGCATACACGATGTTGTAGGGCGAAGCAAACAGTTAAGTTGCCCAAGATGCGGACATACAGGAATAGACACAGATAAAGA
>Ga0209407_1001869_pt1 | contig 21022 bp, 18 predicted proteins | sample AD_JPNHG3_MetaG_FD_184410 | JGI IMG/M metagenome (GOLD analysis project Ga0209407, IMG submission 184410) | Active sludge microbial communities of municipal wastewater-treating anaerobic digesters from Japan - AD_JPNHG3_MetaG (SPAdes) (version 2) | ecosystem: Engineered > Bioreactor > Anaerobic... | reverse complement strand
GTTTAAGGTAATGTCACATGAAGAAGAATTTGCTGAGATTGAATATTCCATATTAGAAATGGCAACGCAAATCGAAGAACATAGAAAAAATCTGGAATTAAAAGTTGAACAGCGTACTGAAGAATTACGCGAAGCATTAGAAAGCTTAAAAGAAAAAGACGATATGATACAAAAGCAGCTTGAAATTGCAAGTAATATACAGAGAAGTATTTTACCTGGAAGGATAGATGACTGGAATGAGCTTAAATTTTCGGTTCGATATATTGCAATGGAAAAAATTGGAGGGGACTTTTATGATGTATACCAGATTAAAGGAGATAAATTAGGTGTTTTAGTGGCAGATGTATCCGGACACGGCATACCAGCAGCTCTCATTACATCAATGGCAAAAATCTCATTCAGTTCAGCAACACAGCAATATGATTCACCTAAACGTGTTTTCCAGGAAGTTAATCAGAATATTCTTGAACATATAAAAACACAGGATTATATGACAGCATTTTTTGTTGTCATTGATGATGATTACAATATTGTTTATGCCAATGCAAGCCATCAGAAAGCAATTTTAGTACATTCGGATGAGGGTAGAGTTGAATTTCTGGATACCAATGGTTTATTTATTGGTGCTATTGAAGAAGCAAGAGAAACATATGAAGAAAAAGTTACAAAATTGAGATACGGTGACAGATTGCTTTTATATACTGACGGCATACCTGAAGCTGCAAATGTTGACCGTGAAGAATATTCAATTGAAAGATTGCAGGATGCTGCTTTGAAAAACCGGCATCTTCCATTAGAAGATTTTACCAGCTTTATTATTGAAGATGTGCAGCGATTTAAGGGAAAGGCTCCTGTTGAAGATGATATTACGTTACTTGTTATTGAACTGGCAAGGGATGAAGCTGTTGACATTATAAAACAATCAAAGAAGTTGATAGATGAACACAAATACTATGAAGCAATTGATTATCTTGAAAGGAGTTTAACGCTATATCCAAATAATCGTAAGCTTATATACAATTTAGCAAAAAATTATTTCCGTGTTAATAATTTTGGTAAAGCATCAGAACTTATTGAACAATATTTAGAAATGGATAAACGTAATAAGTATGCTTACTATGTTGGGGGCGCAGCATATTATCAAATGATGAACTATGAAAAGGCAATTCAATTGCTGGAAAGAGCACAGAGCATTGATCCTAATTTCACCAACGCTTTATTTGCTTTAGGTATGGCATACAAAAAAATAGGAATGTCTCAGGATGCATTACAGATATTTGAGCGTGTAGCTAACATAGATCCTGATAATAAGATGGCATTATTTGAAATAAATGAAATAAGAAAAAAATGATAAAAGGCAAAACATTTTTATCATTTCAATATTATTATATTGAATAAACGAATATCTACTATGCTTTTAAAAAAAAGAAATAAAAAATCTTCAAAAAAAAACAAACCAATCAGAAAAGTATATTTTGGTCTTAGATTGCGTTTAATATTAGTACTAAGTGTTGTTTTGCTCATAGTATTATTAATATTTACTGCATTTATGATTTATAATCAAACTATTATTATAAGCCAGGAAAAAAATGAAAAGGCTACAATTTTAGCACAGAACCTGAGTAATATATTTGAATGGTATTTAGATAAAAGCAAACATGAAACAATAGATGATACAAAGCAAAAGTTAAAATTAATAAAAGAAGAAATAACAAAATTTAAAAACAACAATCAAGATATATTATATATATTTCTTTATGATTATTATAATACAATAGCATACAAATCAACGCAAATTGACATTACTAAAGAACCATATTATAAAGTTGTAAAAAGTTATTTAACAGATCGTCAGCAAAAATTAATTACGCATGACTATACTGCTGGAAAGGATATATCAAAAAATAATAAATTTTATAAAAATAAACAGTATAAAGTTGTTCTATGCCCGGTAATAGCAAAAACTGGCATATTGATGCAAATTAATGAAGATTTCGATACTATACTTTTAAAAAGTCATACTCAAAGTTTTACAAATGATGAAAAAAAGAAATTTTATACTAAATTGTGGGTTAAATATCATGATTTATTGCCTGACAAATTTGACCCAAAAAATTTTGATAAAAAAAATGAAAATTTAATAGATTGCAATCTTGATATAATTTTCCTCCAGCTATATAAAAATATTTTTTCTATCAAAAAAAATGTAGTAGAGAAAAAAGATTTATGGTTACTCAATGAAAAATGGATATTACACAACTATACGATTATTTCCAGAGGCATTTTAAATAAAGACATTGCTCTTATTAAAAAATATGATGACATTATAATAGATAATTTAAAGGTTTTACGAGATTATGGAGAAAAATTTAAGCATTTAGGTACTTTGATTGTTGTATATGATTTGAATCAAATCCAGTCGGATATCTATAAAAGCCTTTCCAATGGATATATAACAGCATTATCAATATATATTATAAGTATAATGGTTATTTTCTGGATTACAGGGATAATGTTAAAAAATATTAAAAAGTTAGAAAAATGGGCTTTAGATGTAGGTAAGGGAAATTTCAGTTTGCCTATTGATATTAAAAATAATGATGAAATTGGAAGATTATCAGATGTTTTCCAGTATATGATAAATGAAATAAATTCAAAATATCATCTGGAAAAGTTTGTTTCAAGATCAACTAGACACCTGATTGGAATGGCAGGATTTGAAAAAATTGATGTAGGTTTTTTTGATAGAAGAAATTTTGCGTTTTTGTTTAGTGATATCAGAGGGTTCACAAGTTTTTCTGAAAATAATGATCCTGAAACTGTTATGAGTGTTTTGAATTTATATTTTGATAAACAGGCAAAGATTATACAAAAATATAAAGGGGATATAGATGATTTTGTAGGTGATCAGATAATGGCGCATTTTGGCGGTACCAAAAAAGCTGATACAGCAATTACAGTTGCAATTGGAATTATGAAAGAAATTGATTTACTAAATAAAGAAAGAAAATCAATGAATTTACCTATTTTTGAAATAGGTATAGGTATACACGTAGGTGATGTCGTTATAGGTAAAATTGGTGCAGAATTTAGAATGGATCTTGCATGCATAGGTGATGTAGTAAATACAACATCACGATTATGCCAAAATGCACAGGCTGGCGAAATAATTGTATCAAAAAGTATTATAAGTGAAATAACAAAAACATTTAAATATAAAAAGTTGGAACCCGTTAAACTTAAAGGTAAAAAAGATCCATTAGAAGTATATTCTGTTAAATGGGAATCATAATTTACCGTATCAACATGGTTTTTAATAAATCATTTAATGGTTGTTATGTTGATTGTGCCATCAGGTAAAATTTGAAGGTATAGCTTTTCTATCTTTGTGGTATAATTGTTGTTTTCTTGTGGTTTATATAACTTCATAACTGCATTAACATATTCAATTGTTGAACTAATATTTGGCACAGTCATGTTTTTTTTCACTCGACCTATGCCTGCATGATAGGCAGCTAACGCTAGCACAATGTCATTATCTAATAATGCTAACAGAGATTTAAAATGCTTTACCCCTGCTTTAATATTTTGTTCAGGATTAAAGGGGTCATCAACATTATATGCCTGCACTATATCCTGCATAAGCTGCATCAAACCCATCGCACCGGCAACTGAAACGGCATCTTTATTAAAATTTGATTCAATCTTTATAATGCATCTAATTAAATGAGGATCAATATTTTCCTTATTGGCGATAGTTACTATTAATGAATCATATGGATTTTTAAGAATATTTGTTTGCTGATAATTATTTCCCTTTTCCTTTTTATTCCCGATGTTATAGTATTCTACAGTATTTTCATCTCTCTGTTTGGATTTAATCTGCCCATGAATCTCTGATATGACAACAATAGTAAACATTAATATCATTGCAATTATCAATGTATGATGAGCAAAATGTATATTACTTAATATTTTTATACAATGCTTCGTATTCTTTTGCTGCATCATCCCAGCTCCGTTTAAAAGACATCGCATTATATATTAATTGCTGCATTAAATTGCTATTGTTATAAATCTTTAATGCATACCGAATGGTTGAATATAATTCAGCAATATCGTTATGTTTGTATTTAAATCCATTTCCCGTGAGCTCTGTTGTATTAAATTCAATGACTGAATCATCAAGCCCACCCGTTGCCCTTACAATGGGAATGGTACCGTACGCCATGCTATACATCTGGTTTAAACCTGAAGGCTCATAGCGTGATGGCATAACATAAAAATCGCATCCAGCTTCAATACAATGAGATAATTTTTCATTGTACCCCCACCAAACACCGACCTTATCAGGATAAAGCTTCCGAAGGTTTTCAAATCTGTCAATAAGCCATTGCTCCCCATTCCCTAATAGTACAAATTGCACCTCTGGTTCATCAAACAAAAGCCAATCCAATGCATCAATCAGTATATCAATACCTTTTTGATATGTCAACCTGCTAATACACCCTAACAATGGAATATCACTTTTGTTTAATGAAAAGTAATCCTGCAAAGCATATTTGCACTTTTTTTTGCCTGATACATCGTTGATTGAAAAGTTACAGGGTATAAATTTATCATACTCAGGATTCCATTGCTCATAATCAACACCGTTGAGAATGCCAAAAAGTTTTGAGCTGTTTTGTTTAATAATTGGTGCCAGATCATAACCATAGTCAGGGTATTGTATCTCCTGAGCATAGCGTTTACTGACTGTTGTTAAACAATCTGCATATAGAATGCCAGCTTTAAGAAAGTTTATTTTATCATAAAATGCCAATCGTTCTGGAACAAAATATTCGTCAGATAGTTGCATATAATATAATACATCTTTTGGGAAAACACCCTGATATCCAGCGTTATGCATGGTTAAAACGCTTTTAGTATTTTTAAATATAGATTCATGAGCATAGTGGGTTTTTAAAAATAGAGGTATCAATGCTGTCTGCCAGTCATTGCAATGAATGATATCGGTAACTATCGCCAATTGCTTTAACGCCTCAAGGGTAGCACGGTTAAAATATATAAACCGCTCGGCATTATCACCGTACGGGATACCGTGATAATCATATAATCCATCACGACCAAAAAAAACATCATGCTCAATGAAGTAAACATTGATAGTATCAAGATAATTAGATTTATATATACCAGCCCAGCGAATACCATCGTCATGAGGTACTGCTAACGGCATATCAATGAGTGAGCAGTTGTATTTTATTTTATCGACACAATAATAGCGTGGTAAAAAAAGGTTAACCGTATGGCCCAGTTTTGCCAGCGCTTTTGGCAATGAGTATGAATAATCAGCAAGACCACCTGTCTTTGCAAATGGATAGGCTTCACTTGTTATAAATGTTATATTCATATCATTGTGCAAGGGTAATCAATGAGGGATAATATTCTTCAGGTGGATGATATCCAAGCAATGTGCATATAGTAGCGGCTACATTTGCAAGTCCCTGATTGGTTTGCGGCGTAAGGCAATATTCGCCCTTAAAATGGGGGTCATAGATTATAAACGGGACGGGATTTAACGTGTGTGAAGTTTTTGGTTGCGGCTTCCCGGTCTTCTTATCAATGATAATGGCTCCTGTTTTTGTATCTTTTTCAAACATTTCATCTAAATTGCCATGATCCGCAGTTATTATAGCTAATGCCTGTGTATCATTAATTGCTTTTAATAAACGTCCAATGCACAGATCAACAACCTCTGCGGCAATGATTGCAGCCTCTAAATTACCAGTATGTCCTACCATATCGCCATTGGGAAAATTTAAGCGAATAAAATCGTATTTGTTGCTATTTAGTGCTTCAATAACTGCATCAGTAATTTCAGCAGCTTTCATCCATGGACGCTGATCAAATTGCACCCTGTCAGAGGGGATTTCTTGATACACTTCGTACTGTGGGTCAAACATCCCGCTACGGTTACCATTCCAGAAATAGGTAACATGGCCAAATTTTTGTGTTTCTGAAATGGCAAATTGCTTACAGCCATTATGAACAAGATATTCACTGACGGTTTTATCAATTGACGGAGGAAAAACAAGATAATTTTTTGGTATATGTAAATCTCCATCATATTCCATCATCCCTGCAAACACAACATCGGGATATCGTTCACGATCAAATTTATTAAAATTTTTATCCTCAAAAGCCCGTGAAATCTCAATTGCCCGGTCACCTCTAAAATTAAATAGTATAACCGAATCGCCATCCTGGATAGTTCCAGCAGGCTTGCCGTTTTTTGTAATGACAAAAGCAGGTAAGTACTGATCGGTAATATCGGGCTGTTCTTTTCTAAATGTTTCAATAGCTTCTGTTGCAGATGTAAATGCTCGCCCTTTGCCAAGAACATGAGCATCCCACCCACGCTTTACAATATTCCAGTCTGCTTCATATCTATCCATGGTGGTTACCATCCTGCCTCCACCAGAGGCAATGCAGAAATCAAATCCTCGTGCATTAAATGATGCCAAAAAATTTTCAAGACTGCTAACATATTCCAGTGCAGAAGTTTCAGGGACATCACGGCCATCAAGAAGTATATGAACGCGAATCTTTTTTACTCCTTCATGAGCTGCCTGTTCAATGAGTTTAAACAGATGGTTTATATGAGAATGGACATTACCGTCAGAAAGTAATCCTATAAAATGAAGTGTTGATTTAGATTTTACTGGCTTATCAATAAGTTTTTTCCATACATCAGTTGTAAAAATTTGTTTTGACTCTATGGATTTATCAACCAGTTTTGCACCCTGATCAAAAATCCTTCCTGCTCCCAATGCATTGTGCCCAACCTCTGAGTTTCCCATATCAGCATCCGATGGTAGCCCAACTGCCGTACCATGTGCTTTGAGCAGGGTATAGGGACAGCTTTTGCTCAATGAATCGAAAACAGGTGTTCGTGCTAAAAAAAAAGCATTGCCGTCATCGTTAGTACCGGCACCAACTCCATCCATAATAATCAATACAAGGGCTCCTTTTCTACGTTTAAAACCGTTGGGTGCTAATTTCATCTACTCCTCCAGCAGAAAAGTATCAAGTGATGCCAATTCAATAATCCTCTTCACATAACTATTTGTGTTAATTAATCTAAACTTTTTATGATTATTTTTAAAGTTATTATATAAAGTCATAAACCCAGCCAGTATAGTGGAATCTACAATTTCAACATTTGACATATCAATTATAGCATCCCTGCTGTCATTTTGTAAAAAATTGTGCATTTCTTCAATCAATTCCTTTAAGGTTCGCGGATTCAATTGTTCATTGATTATAAAAATACAACGATTATCTTCTTCCCTTTTTGTAAAAATCATGGCTCACCTCATTTGTTTGGAATATTGAAACGTTTATAAAACTCTTCTTCAGTAAAAATATTTATTGCATACTTAGGTAGTGCACGCTCCAGAATCATTATAATTTTATCATTTGCGCCAAAAAAAGCAACATCAAAACCATGTTCATCACCATATTTTAAAAGATAAACCAGTGCAGCAACAGCAGCTGAATTTATAGTATCAACATCTGAAAAATTTACTGCTACTATATATAATTTATTATCAAGTAATTTTTCCATATACTTAATTAATTTTACATCATCACCGTATTCGCCAATGCCAGCAATATTAATAATAACAATATCATCATAACGATTGGATGTAAAATTCACTGTTTATCTCCGGTTTCTTTAATTTTTTTAAGGATAGATTCTATATGTTCGATAGTTACTATGGTATCATGTGAAAGATTAATAGTATCGTTGCTATGAATAAGATCATTCATGATTGACGACATCATTGTTGCATACGCGCTATGTAATGAATTGATTGTTTCAGACAGAGCATTTTTTGTTATTTTCTTTTTATAATGAGATGGCAATACCATATGAAAAATCTGTATAAAAAAGTGCTTTATCTGCAATGCATATCGTTTTATAATAATAAATATAATATACGGAAATACTATTACAGCATTTGTTTTAAGCATTGTCAGCACTGTAGCAGTATAATCTATGCCAAAGCTTTTATTCCATGTATACCATAATATATTATCTATTATAAATGCAATAAAGAATGTTGTTTTCCCTTTGGGAAATCCTATTGCAGAAAGCCCTGCTGATGTTACTGCAATGGCAAAAAAGAGTACAATGGCACGGTATCCCAAAATTGATGTTATGGTAGATACTACAGTATATATACTGTTTAAAAACTTTGATAATCCTTCAAATGTAGTTTGAATCTGGTGATATGTATCAACGATTGCAAGGGCATAAAGGTACTGAGGTAATAAAAAAATAAAGGATAAAGTAATAATAACTGCAATCAGTAATGTGTTGCAATTCAGAATATTTTTATTTACATGATAACTCATTGCACTATACTCTGTACTATAATTATTTAAAGTAATACCCGTCACATTGAATAATGCTTTCTCATATAATACATAATATAAAAAGCATATTTATTACTATCGTATTCAAATATGGGTGTAAAAACAAAAGTTTCAGTTGTATCATTATTTATAATGATATTTTTTTGCTCCATTTTAACTGCAATTATAATCTCAAAACTGCTTTATATCAGGAAACACAGTAACTATCAATATTTAAATTACTTTTTTACAAAAAATAATATTTTATCCATTTTAATTTAATCTTTTTTAAATTGTCAAATATTTTAACATAAATGATCCAATAAATTGTAATCAAGAATTTATAAAAATTAATAGACAAAATAACTAATTTAAATTATATTTAAATCACTGGATATAAAACGCTGGTATTACATTTATAAAGGAAAACTTATAGTGGATGAGCTCATAGAAAATATTGGTAAACGAATACAATATTATCGAAAAAAGAATGATACAACATTAAAAGAATTAGCTGATAAAATAAAAGCTACTCCAAGCCTCATAAGTCAGATAGAACATGGGAAAGCTAATCCATCACTTGGAACACTCAAAGCAATAGCTGATGTGTTTGGCGTACCCATAGGATTGTTTTTTGAAAATGATATTAAACGTACAACATCTTCACCAGTTATACGTAAAAATACCCATCGTAAATTAATTACAAATGGAAATGTAGCATATACATTGTTAAATCCTGATTCAGAAGATATGGAAGTAATATTGATTGAGTTCCCACCACAAGTGGCTACCGGAGAAGAGCACTATCAACATGATGGCTATGAGGTAGGTTATGTTATAAAGGGCGAGCTTACCGTTGTTCTGGATGACAATGAATATAATCTGCAATTGGGTGATAGTATCGCTTTTAGAAGCATCAGACCTCATACAATAAAAAATAAATCATCGCAAAATGCAGTAGCAGTATGGGTTAACTTAATTCCATGGATTTTTGTTAAATAATGTGCAATTGTTAAAAGGAGCTATCGCAACCATGAATGATGAAACCAATACCACAATTGATACACAATCAACAAAGTATACTCAATTAAAAATAAAGCTTTCGGTTGTTCATATGGTTCTGGAACTTTTGTTGCTGGGCATTGGTGCATTTACTATTTCTAAACCAATATATAGGTTTGTTGCTACGCATATACACAATGAATATGTACAGTTGATTGCTTTTTTTATAACATTTGGCGGCTTGCTGTCATTGATGCTTTTACCGCTTGAGTTTTATCAAAGCTATGTTGTTGAACACAAATTTAAACTTTCCAATCAAACTTTTTTGCGGTGGTGCAGTGAAGAATTGAAATCATTGATGGTTTCATTGATTATTGGCGTGCCATTATTATTGCTATTCTACTTTTTTATAAAATTAACATCAAACTGGTGGTTATATTTTGCGATAGTTGTTTTTATAGTTGCGATAGTTCTGGCAAAGGTGGCACCGGTTTTGATATTCCCGTTATTTTATAAATTTACACCAATAGATAATGAACAGTTAAAAAATACATTGAATGATTTAATGCAGGAACACGGGTTGAGATTAAAAGGAATCTATAGCTTTAATATGAGCAAAAATACAAACAAGGCAAATGCAGCTTTTACGGGATTGGGTAAAAGCCGAAGAATTATTCTGAGTGATACATTGATTAATGAATTTTCAATCAATGAAATCAAATCAGTATTTGCCCACGAATTAGGACATTATATTCATAAACACATACTTAAAAATATAATTATCAGCGGTTTTATCATTATTATATCATTTTATATATGTTCATATTTTTATGAAATTACCTTGCCCAGTGCGGGATATACAAACAGATTTGATATTGCAGCGTTGCCTTTATTAATTTTTTATCTTTCAGTATTTAGCTTGTTGTTAATGCCAGTATTGAATACACTATCGCGGTACTATGAAAAGCAAGCCGATATGTATGCACTTGCAACAACCAATGATCCTGATTCATTTATTTCAACTATGGAAAAATTAGCTGCAATGAATCTGTCAACAAAGGAGCAGCATCCGCTCATTGAATTTTTTATGTATAGCCATCCTACAATTGCAAAACGTATTGCGTTAGCTAATGATTACAGGAGAATCCAGTCGTGATTTTATTTCGCCAATACTATATGCTTTTTCACCATGACGGGTTAAACCTGTAATAAGCGCATCGGCATCTTTTTTTGACACAATACAAATAAAGCCAATACCCATATTAAACGTTGTAAACATCTCTCTTTCATCAATATTACCTTCATGCTGTATAATTGAGAATATTGGAGGAATAGGAAATGAACTTTTATCAATATAAGCAGCAGTGTTTTTGGGAAGTATACGGGGGATATTTTCGTAAAATCCACCGCCGGTAATATGTACCATGCCTTTGATAGCTATTGATTCAAGCGCTTTGAGGATAGGTTTAACATAAATTTTAGTTGGTTCAAGCAGAGTTGCGCCTAATGGCTTAGATAGTTCATGAAATTTTGTTTCAATGGTATACTTTTTAATATCAAAGAACAATTTTCGCACAAGCGAATAGCCATTAGAATGAACACCAGATGAAGCTATGCCTATAATGATATCACCTGGATTAATTGTATTTCCATTTATGCTATTCTGTTTGTCAACAACACCAACGCTGAATCCAGCTATATCATAATCATCAGGTTGCATTATGCCCGGATGTTCTGCTGTTTCGCCGCCTATTAAGGCACAATCAGCCATTTTGCATCCTGAAGCAATGCCCTGTATGATATTGACAAGTACATCTTCATGTAGTTTTCCACATGAAATATAATCTAAAAAAAATAAAGGTCTGGCACCTGTTACAATAATATCGTTGACACACATTGCTACTGCATCAATGCCAATGGTATTGTGAATATTCATCATCTGGGCAATTTTTAACTTTGTGCCTACACCGTCAGTGCCGGAAACAAGTACCGGATGTTTATACTGTTTAAATGACGCATCAAAAAGGGCTGCAAAACCACCAATATCAGTCAATACCTCTTTTGTAAATGTGTCCTTTACCAGTGAACGTATTCGTTTAACAAATTTGTTGCCGCCTTCAACGTCAACACCAGAATCTTTATAGGTTATTCCCATGGTTACCTCTTGAGTTTATTTGCTTTTTATCTTCCAGGGTTATCTTGTGACATGATGCCTATTGTATGTCAATTAATTATTCGATGTTTCTGTGGAAATCTTATTTATTAATGGTATACCAATTGCTTTTCATGTGCATCTTTAAACGATTTGCATTTTCCAGGTTTCCCATCAATTTAGCGTTCGATAGCTGCCTGAAAAAGTTTCTTAACTCTTATCCCGCAAAATTCTGTTCAGAGACAAATCATCTAATAGATTTTATGCTTGACTATTTTGTTATATTCACGTTATCTTTTATTTCATGGTGACAAATCCAACGTATTTAAATTGTTTTGCTTAAACTTTTTTATCTGAGTATATATTACTTTTTATGTCATCCACCAAATTATAGCATAATTATTAGGAAATATAACGAGTTCTTTAGATACATTAAACCTCAAGAAAGGAGGTGGGTGGAAACTTTTGAAAGATAAAAAGAATCAGGGAAATTCAGCCAGAATCAGTATAGACGAAATACTTCGTATATACTCACAAAACAGGATAAAAAGCGAAGTCGTCGGGTAAGCAAGACGTTATATGCTATTTGCTCGCCAACTTTATGGGGGCGCCGCCATCCGTGGCGGCTTAAAAAAATTGACAATAATTTATATTATTGTATAATAAAACAAACTTTCTAGAGGAGGACGTTATGTCTTACAAAAAACCAGAAGTACTTGCAAAAAACCAACCAACTGGGAGCTATTCCGCAGGTTGCCCAGAAAAAAAAGGTACTTGTTGGAGGTCCTGTGAGATTAGAAAATAATCTTACATGATTCATTATTTTGGCAGGCAATAAATTAACGAATAGATTGCCTGCCAATTTTTTTTCGGGAGAAATTTTATGTTCATAAAACAATCTAATGATACTTTTATAAGAAAATATAATAATATTGGTTACATTTATAATCAAAGAACAAAGCATGATAGAATTTATGATGAAACTGGTTCAATCTTTTTAAGTAAATTAACAAGAACACCTAAAAATTTTAATGAAATAACAGAGGAATTACAATCAATTTTTACATCGGCTAATCGAGCAGAAATTGAAAATGATCTAAAGGATTTTATTTTAGAGCTAGAAAAAGATAAATTTGTAATTGTAGGTGAATCAAAAAACGATGTCGAATCAAAAGATTACTTATTCTCCTATAGTTTTGAAGATCCAAAAAAATCAACATATAGCTTTTTAAATCCTGAAAAATATCAAACCATTCTCAGTACTACGGATTTTTTTGATAATTATTTGAGAAATAATCCGCAAATAATTGATATGGAAATGGAACTAACATCTCGCTGCAACGAAAGATGTCTCCACTGTTATATTCCACATGAAAATAAACTAAACGATATTGATGCACAATTAGCAATGGATATATTATGCCAAATGAAAGAGTTGGGGGGTATTAATATCTCTTTATCTGGAGGTGAGCCTTTTCTACATGAAAATTTTATCTCAATTCTTCAATCTGCAAGGAAGAATGATCTTTCAATTTCAATATTGAGCAATGCGGTATTATTGAGCAATGAAATCATGTCATGCATCAAAGATGCGAACATAAGTCAGATACAAATCTCATTATATAGCATGAATCAAAAAGAACATGATAAAATTACACAATTGCAAGGATCCTGGAAAAAAACCATTGATAATATTGAGCGCTTAATAAGTGAAAATATTCCCGTTCAAATAAGTTGCCCAGTAATGAAAATTAATCAATTCTCGTATATCGATGTGTTAAAATGGGGATACGATAAAAAAATAAAAGTTAATACAGATTTTATCATGATGGGGCGTACAGACTTTTCAACAGATAACTTGAAATTTAGACTTAATTCAATTGAGACTACTCAGCTAATTAAGGATATTATCCGAAATGATAAAGAGTATATTGAACAATTAGATATTGAGCCTAAATCAAATAAATTTGATGATTATAAAAATAAACCAGTTTGTGGTGTTGGAATAAGCAATATCTGCATGGTTTCTAATGGAAATTTCTATCCATGTTCAGGATGGCAAAGCTATATTTTAGGAAATGCGTATAAAAATTCTCTTAAAGAAGTATGGGAAAACTCTGAAAATATAAAATTCTTAAGATCAATTACAAACTCCTCCTTCCCGCAGTGTCTTTCCTGTGAAGCTCGAGATTATTGTTCTATGTGTATGGTGAGAAATTTCAATGAAAGTAATGGTGATATGTTTAAAGTTAATAAAAATTTCTGTGAAGTTGCATTTATAACGAAAAAAGAGGTCGAAAATTATAAAAGTAAAAGGAAATAAACATAATCAACTAAGTTTTTCAGTAACTGATTCTCATGTTCATATTGGTCAGTTCAATGATTTTTATTTTTCACCTGAGTTTGTTGTTGAAACTTTGAGGAAAGTCGGGGTCTCCAGATGGATTGTTTCTTCAACTTCTTCTATTGAAAATAATTATGATAAAGTCAAAAATGAATTTAAAAAAATTATTGATATCGCGCCACTTGAGAGTTACCCAGCTTTGTGGGTTACACCTGAAATGCTAAATAAATCTCCAGATTTAAATTTTTTTTTCAATGAAATCAATTACTATGCAATTAAAATCCATGGTGTAGCAAATACATGGTATCCATATAGAAAAAATCTAAATATAGTTTTTGAAATTGCTAAAAAAAGAAATATACCAATAATACTGCATACAGGAGGACAAAAACAAACTTATGCCTCAGCTTATGGTAGTATTTGCTCAAAACATAGTACCGTCAAGGTAATACTTGCCCATGGCCGTCCATTAGATGAAGCGATTAGTATTATTAATGCTAATTCTAATGTTTTTGTTGATATATCATTTATGTCGGTTGAAAATGTAGACACATTAATCCATAGTGTAAATCCTGAAAAAATACTTTTTGGTACTGATTTTCCAATGGATTTAATTTTTTATCAAAACGAATCAATAATTGACAGATATAAAAATAGATTAGATTCACTTATTAGTTCTATTGGTCTTGAAAATTTTTATAAAATTTCTAATTTAAATATTGAACAATTATTTTTTAAAAAATAGCTATTATCCAAATTGCCTGCGCCATCCGTGGCTTCGGCAGCCTTTATGTTGAATGGCGAGCAAACGGCATATAACACGGCGTGATGCGCTGCGCTCACTACGTTCGCTTGGGCTTCGCCACATTTTCACCTTCGCTGCGCTACGGTGAAAACGTCGCATACGCCGGGAACGTTATGCGAAAGACTTTGCTCCCCCCTCTTTTGTGGGAAGAGCGCCGGCCGTCCGTGGCCGGCGCAAAGAATTTATTCTTTGTTGAGGTAAAACGTGAGTACAGACCTAACTTTTATAACAAATGAGGAAGGCAAACACCTTAAAGAAAGATTTGAAGTCTTAATAAAAGATTCAAAACTTTTTGACTGCCTTGTAGGCTACTTTTATACAAGTGGATTTTATGCAATATATAATTCATTAGAAAATACAGAAAAAATACGAATTCTTATTGGAATAAGCACTGACAAAAAAACATATGAATTATTATCCAGTTTTAATGAAGAAATTCAACAGACATTACCTTTTTCTCATGCCGAAACAAAACAAGTAATTGAAGGTTATATTGAAAAGGAATTAGAAGAATCCCAGGATAATAGTAATGTTGAACAGGGAGTAATAAAATTTATCGAATGGATTCGAAACAAAAAACTTGAAATACGGGCTTATCCATCACAGAATATTCATGCGAAACTATATATTGTAAGTTTTAAAGAAGGCGATAGAGATGTTGGAAGAGTAATAACTGGTTCAAGCAATTTAACACAGGCTGGTCTTGTTGATAATCTTGAATTTAATGTTGAATTAAAAAACAGTGCCGATTACCATTTCGCTAAGAATAAATTTGAAGACCTCTGGAGAGATTCAGTTGATGTTAGCGAAAAGTATATTCAGACAATTGAATCTAAAACCTGGCTCAACCAGAATATAACCCCCTACCAATTATATTTAAAACAGCTCTATGAATACTTCAAGGACGAATTAAGCCAATCCGATGAAGTATTTGCAAAGTATCTGCCACAGGATTTTAAAAAACTCGAATATCAAGAACAGGCAGTATTAAATGCAAAAAAAATACTCGAAGAATATGGCGGTGTATTTATCTCTGACGTTGTAGGTCTTGGAAAAACATATATTGCTACTTTACTATCAGGTCAAATTGATGGTAGAACGTTGATAATTGCCCCACCTGTACTGCTTGACAGAGATAACCCCGGTTCCTGGCCTAATGCCTTTTCTGATTTCAGGACACCCGCCGATTTTGAATCCATTGGCAAACTCGATGACATAATTAGTAAAGGTACTGATAAATACACCAACATTATAATTGATGAAGCCCACCGCTTCAGGACAGAGACAACGATTACTTATGAAAAATTAGCAGAGATTTGCCGGGGTAAACGGGTAATATTAGTAACGGCAACTCCCTATAACAACTCGCCCAAAGACATACTGGCTCAAATAAAACTATTTCAAAATGCTCGTAAAAGCACAATACCTAATCTTGCTGACCTCGAATCATTCTTTAATAGTCTTGATAAAAAACTTAAAAACCTTGATCGCCAACGTGATTATGCGGAGTATATTAAAACAATTAAAGAAAACGCCCGTGAAATTAGAGAAAAAGTCTTAAAGTACCTGATGGTCAGAAGAACTAGAACTGAGATAGTAAAATATTTTGGTAATGACTTAAAATCGCAAAATCTAAAATTTCCCGAAGTTGAAAATCCTGAACCATTATTTTATGAACTAAACGAACAGGAAGACGAAATATTCAATAAAACAATTGAATTAATATCTCAAAAATTTACTTACGCCCGCTATATGCCTATGCTCTATTCACTTGAAGGGCTTGACCAGTTAGAAGAACAGTCTCAGAAGAACATGGGAAAATTCATGAAAATACTGCTCATCAAACGACTTGAAAGCAGTTTTTTTGCTTTTAAGAATTCAGTTGATAGATTTTTATATTCTTATGAAATGTTTATCAAAGAATATGAGAAAGGAAATGTGTATGTTAGTAAAAAACATAGCAATAAAATATTTGAGTTTCTTGAAATAGATGATGACGCTGCTATACAAAAACTAATTGATGAAGGAAAAGCTGAAAAATATCCAAGCAATGCTTTTAGAGATGACTTCATAACAGACCTGCAAAATGACCTTTCAATATTACAGCAAATTAAGGTATTATGGCAAAAAATCAATCGAGACCCAAAACTCATTTCCTTTCAATCACACCTTTCTAAAAATCAAATACTGAAAGTGAATAAGTTAATCATTTTTACAGAATCAAAGGAAACAGCTGAATATCTTTCAACTAATATTAACAATACATATCCAAATACAGCAATATGCTTTTCTGGTGGTTCTGGAGAAGCTACTCGTGATAAAGTAATTGAAAATTTTGACGCAAAATCAAGACACCCTAAAAATGATTATAGAATTCTCATTTCAACTGAAGTATTATCTGAAGGTGTCAACCTTCATAGATCAAATGTTGTTATAAATTACGATATTCCCTGGAACCCAACACGGATGATGCAGCGGGTCGGTCGTATTAATCGTGTAGATACAACCTTTGACACAATTTATACATTTAATTTTTTCCCCACAAAGCAATCTAATGACCAGATAAAATTAAAAGAAGCTGCCGAAGCTAAAATCAATGCATTTTTAACACTCCTCGGTGGTGATGCCGCGCTCCTTACCGAAGGCGAGCCTGTGGGCTCTCATGAATTATTTAATCGTCTTGTTTCAAAAAAGACCGTTACCGGAGAAGATGAAAATGAGACAAGCGAACTTAAATACCTTCACATGATTAAAGATATAAGAGACAACCAACCCGATTTATTTGAAAGTATTAAACGTCTACCTAAAAAAGCCCGTTCTACGAAAATCGATCATAATAACAAAGACTTATTGATAACATACTTTCGTAAAGGCAAATTGCAGAAGTTTTTCGTATCTGGGCCTAATGACACGACCAAGGAACTTGATTTTTTAAGTGCGGCTGAACTAATTGAATGCATGGAATCAGAAAAACGTTACAAACTACCCTCTCATTTTTATACACTTCTCGATAATAACAAAGAAGCATTCATTACAGCCACAACGGAAGATATGGTTGAACCACATACTCGAAAAGGCAAGGACAGTGCTTTTCAAATTTTGAAAATATTAAAAGCAGTTTTCAAAACGACACGACAGCTCACTGACGACCAGGAACTTTACCTGAAAAAAGTATTTACTCGTCTTGAAGAAGGCGGTTTGCCGAAACAAACGTCAAAGGAAACACTCAAAGCACTCAATTCACTGGACAATGAACTTCAGAACCCGTTCAAAGTCCTTGTGATTTTGCAGACAAATATACCAAATCGTCTATTAGAAAGCCATTATGCTGAACAGAATCCCCATTCATTCGGCAAACGGGAAGTAATCCTTTCAATGTATCTGAGCGGAGAATAATATGGATAAAGTACAGGCATCAAATATTGTAAAATGTACCTTCGAAAAACCATTCGATAAAAATAACTATATCAAATTCATTAAAGAACTTTTAAACTCTTATGATACAAGTAAAGCTTTTAATCAACCTATGTCTGTGCAGAGAACTCGACAATCTTTTATTGATTACATAAAAAGTTTTGAACGTATTGGTCGCTATAATGATGGCGATGCTGTTATTGACTTATTGATTGTTTATCTTAAAAACAACAGTTCAATTGAAAAAGCACGATCAATGCAAAGGAATTTTGTTGCAGGTTATTTGAAAGGTGACGATGTGCCGAAATGAGCCAGGCCACGACTCACCTATCACAGGCTTCGCACGGGGCTTCCGAGAAAAACTAATACAAATTCCTAAAAATATGGTGGACTTTTTCTTTTCCCTCAGTGTACAGTAGTATTATGCAAACAGCCTATATTCAACGCTTACAAAAGATTGAAGCAGTCCTTGAGACCTGGCTTCCTACAGAGCCCTCTCAAGAATGGGTTAAAAACGTCTTTGGGACTCTTACCGAAAAAGATATCCCCGCAGGACCCGTCCAATCCCTTACCGGACCGGGGAAGGATCTTTTAGAGCGCGGGGGTAAACGGTGGCGCCCCCTTCTTATGACCCTTATTTGCGAAAGCCTGGGGGGAAAGGATGAGGCCCTTCCGTTGGTTCCCCTGGTGGAATTCCCCCATAACGGCAGTCTCATCCATGATGATATCGAAGACAATTCGGATGAACGACGGGGAAAACCGGCGATCCATATTCTGTATGGCCTTGATACGGGGGTTAATTCGGGAAGCTTTCTCTACTTCTTACCCCTTGCATGTATAACTTCCTGGGAAGCCCCGGATTCCCGAAAACTCCAGGTGATGCAATGCTGGGCGGAACACCTCAGGCGCATCCATTTAGGCCAGGCCATGGATATCTACTGGCACCGGGACTTTTCTTCCCTCCCCAGCGAAGCCCTCTACGAACAGATGTGCCGTCTTAAGACAGGGGTATTGGCCCGTCTCGCCGCTGAACTAGGGGTATACGCCGCCGCCAATCGAGTAACCTTCCCCCCAGAGCGACCCGAGCATGCCCTCCGCACCGCTTTTGGTGAAGCTGCCGAAAGTCTCGGAGTCGGCTTTCAGATCCTTGACGATGTAAAGAACCTTACCACCGGCAATCCTGGCAAAAAACGGGGAGATGATATCGTGGAGGGTAAAAAAAGCCTGCCAATTATATTATATTTACAAGAGGATCCACGACGGATCGAATTTGTAAAACGCTGTTTTTCTGCCGCCCGGGCAGGAGGAACAGCGGTTCCTGAGGTGGAAGAGCTTATCGGAGAACTGGATGCTACGGGGGTCATTGAGCGCGCCCGGAAACGGGGATATCAGTTAATTCATAACGCCATCGAAACCTATAAAAAAGAACAGAGCCCCCTTATCCAGGACGAAGAAGCTCACCACCTGCTTATTGAAATGGTTTCCTTACTCGGTTAGAGGAAGGAGGGTGCGCCTATGCAAACCTTTGTAAAAGCGGAGATCTGGACCATCGCCAGAACCGATCAGGGGAATGCGGTTCTTATTCGTCCCATAGGGTCAGAAATAGCGGTTCCCATTTTTATCGGCCAACTCGAAACCCAATCTATTTTGATTGGCTTTGGGGATGTGGTAGTCCCCCGGCCCCTTACCCATGACCTTATGCTTTCCATTCTTCAGCGCTTACAGGTAGAACTGCTCCGGATTGAGATTACCGATCTCAAAGAAGGGACCTTTTATGCCCGGCTTGTTCTGCATGGAGACCTGCTTGGACCCGGCGACTTTACGATTGATTGTAGACCATCGGATGCCCTGGCATTGGCGGTCCGTAAAAAATGTCCTGTGTATATCGCCGAACAGGTTGTGGACGAAGCGGGTGTTTCGGTGAACCTCATTGTAGATGCGGCCACCGCTAATGCATCCCCGGAAGAACAAGAAGAGCCCACCCTAAACGAAGACAAACCTCAGGGGAGCACGCCAGGTGGGCCGCCCCTTTCTATGAACAAAGAAGCGGAAAAACAGGCCTTACAAGAAGAACTAAAGCGGGCCATTGCAGAAGAAAACTATGAGCGGGCCGCCCAGATTCGAGATATGCTCGCTGCTATGGACAATTAAAGAGACCCAACCACCTTTCCTGCGCTTTATTTCATAGGGATTCCGACAAAAGGTCTTTTATCCTCAACATTCCGCAATATAGAGAAGGTTATATTTTTCAAAAATTGCATTTTTTGATTCTTTTCTTAATTGTCAGATCAATAAAACCGATGTAAGATATAGCCAGTTTTGAGATTTTGGTAGTGGAGAAAAAGGTGATTGTACGAAATATATGGACAGCGACAGTTCGGCAACTAAGAGTATGGGGAGGAATTTCTCTTATTTCTCTTATTCTGCTATCGGGATTGGCGATAATAATTCTCGCGCTTCCCATGCTTATAGTGTCGATAATAATAAAAATCGACTCACCCGGCCCTGTTCTGTTCAGGCAAAAACGAGTGGGACGGCGCAAAAAATATTTTACCATACTCAAATTTCGCTCCATGCCCGTTTCCGCGCCGCACGACACGCCCACGCATGAACTTGAAAACGCCGAAAGTCTTTTAAGCCGTTGGCAACGCTTTATGCGCAGGTCGAGTATAGACGAGCTTCCGCAACTTTTCAATATTTTCATCGGACAGATGTCGATAATAGGACCTCGCCCGGCACTTTGGAACCAGTACGATCTCGAAGCCTAAGCATCCGTTGTCGTCCTCGATACTGGCGATATGGTTCAACACCGTTTTCCCACTTTTTTCTTCCAAACCGCAAGCAAATGATCGTTTGTTGGCCTATGTATAGGTATGGGAACTTA
>Ga0209407_1001867_pt1 | contig 21030 bp, 21 predicted proteins | sample AD_JPNHG3_MetaG_FD_184410 | JGI IMG/M metagenome (GOLD analysis project Ga0209407, IMG submission 184410) | Active sludge microbial communities of municipal wastewater-treating anaerobic digesters from Japan - AD_JPNHG3_MetaG (SPAdes) (version 2) | ecosystem: Engineered > Bioreactor > Anaerobic... | reverse complement strand
CAAAATTAAAATAGGATCATTAACAAGCGCGCGGGCAATAGCCACTCTTTGCATCATTCCGCCAGATAATTGATTAGGTAAATGATTCCAGAATTCCTTTGGGAAAGCGGTTTCTTCTAAAACTTTAGCCGCCCTTACTTCTCTTTCTTTTTTAGATATATTGGCATAAACCAAGGGTAGAGCAACATTACGTAAAACCGTTGCTCGAGGCAATAAATTAAACTGCTGAAAAACAAAACCAATCTTTGTTTTCCTTATATCCGCCAATTCATCTTCGCTAAAATGAGAAATATTTTTTTCTTCAAATATATATTCGCCGCTGGTTGACTTATCTAAACAGCCCAAAATGTGCATAAGAGTTGACTTCCCCGATCCAGAAGGGCCAATGATAGAAACAAATTCGCCTTCTCTAATACTCATATTTACATTCCTCAAAGCAATGGTTTCAACCACGCCATCATAAATTTTGGATAAATTTTTAACTTCAATTATATTTTTTTCTTGCATAACGCTAAAAAGCTCCTGGAATACCCCTTGGCATTTGTGTTTGATTGTTTCTCTGATTAGAAAAATTAGTCCTTAAAAGATTAACGCCACTGCTGCTATTTAAATCCGCAATAATAATTTTTTCCCCCTCATTCAATCCTTGAATAATTTCTACTTTTGAATCAGTTAATAAACCGGTTTTTATCTCTCTTTGTTCAATTGTACCATCATCTTTTAAAATACGGACAAAATATTTTCCATTCAGATTTTTAAGGGCTGTCCTAGGAATAAAAAGAGTGTTTTCTTTGGCATCAGTTATAATTTCTACCGTCGTGCTCATTCCCGGCTTTACTCTTTCATCAATAACATCCAAAAGAATTTTGGCCTTATAGCTCACTACTCCCTGGACAACAACGCCTACTGTATCTATTTCAATTACCTTACCGGTAGCCGCAACATCATCCAAAACATCAAATGAAACATTGGCCTTCTGACCTATTTTAACTTGAGCAGCATCGCTTTCAGCCAAACTCACCTCCACCACATATCCTTGAGATACTAATACGCCCAAGGTGGTACTCGGCGATACATTATCACCGACATAAATAGTGGCAACATTACCTAAAATGCCGCTGAAGGGCGCTAGTACAGTGTAATCGGCTAATTTATCTTGAATGAGTTTAAGATTGCGTTCGGCTTTTTCTACTAATCTTTTTTGATCGCTTAAATCAAAATCGACGTTTATAAGATTTTCTTTAGCAATTTGAATATTATTTTTTATAGTATCAATTTGGCTAAATAAATTAGTGGTAGTGGCAAAATAATTAGTTAGCATTAAATCTTGTTCATCAACAAGTGAAGGATATTGCAATTTCGCTTCTATCATAAAGTCTTTATAAAGATGGACTAAATTTAAAGCAGCACGGACAGCATTGTTTATATTTTTTAGCGCTTGATGAGTAAGATTAATTGCCTCATCAATCTCATTGGAATCACTATAATAAGTAATATTTTTTGATTTATAATTATTAGCCGCTTCCTCATAGCTAAACTTCGCTAAATCGTATGCCTTTTTAGTAGCATCGCTATATTGAAGAGCAGCTGGATTATAAAGCATTAGAGTCTTTCCATAATAATCAACATTATCATCATCTGGACTTAAATTATTATCAAATAAAATATTATAAAGGTTTGTAATAATAGCAGGCGTTGTGCTGGTAAAAAGTGCTGGCAGCTTATCAACTGCGTTTTGATAAGCTAACGTTAGGTCTTTTTGTCTTTTAATTTTTAATGATTCAATGCTCCCTTCTTCAGTTGATAATCCTTCTAATTTAGCCAGCTCCTCTTTGGCATTATTCAAAGCGATTTGCGCATCTTTTAATTCGCTTCGAACATCTTCATCGTCAATTTTTAGAATCGTTTCGCCTGCTTCAACTTGTTTTCCATTAGCTAAATTAACATAAACAACTTCTCCTGACGCTTTCGGACTTAAGTTTACGCTATTTTCAGCAATAGTTTGACCACTAACAGTAATACTACTAGTTAAATTTCCTCTCTCCACTTTAGCAGTTAAATATTGAGCTGCGGTATTTTTGAAAAACAAGGGCTTTAATAAAAAATAGCCGCCACTCACAATTATCAAAATAATCAACACCGCGATAATTCTATGATTTTTTAAAAAATTTATAATTTTGTTCATATTTTTATTTTAATTAAGCACTAACTATAATCTCCAAACATAATCACAATCCACCCAAATGCTCAGGCGGAAACGGATGAGGAATAACCCTAATTAATTTAGCTTCTATTTGACCTTCGTCGTTGGCATCGCCAATAACAACAACATAATCGCCCATTCTTAAATCGGCAGGCAATATTCTCTCTTCCCATTTTTCAATAATAGTTTCAGGAGAAACAACAATTGCCTTTTCAACTTCTTTCTCTCCCTTAACGATTAAAAAGGCAGTGTTGGTATCTAAATTATCAATTTTAATAATTGTTCCTACTGCCCCATGAGACTTCATCGCTATTCCTTCATTAAAATCCCTCATCCATTTATCCATTATACCATTTCTTTGCTGGACAAAATTAGGAGCGTAGTGCTCTGCCCAACGACAAGCAAATAAGGCTTTTTTAGTACCAACAACTACCCCTATTTTAAAAATAAGAAGAATCGCTATCAATCCGCCGATTATCCCAATAATAATTTTAAATGTTTTTGAACTAGATATATCTTCCAATTTCATAATTGCTAAATTAAACGACTAAATAAGAATTTAAAAGAAAAATGAGATGAATTTTTTAACAAATATTTTAATGAAAAAGCTAACATGAAAAGATTGGTCAAAACCAGCAAGAGCCCAACGGTGGGCAACGATTCTAATAAAATAAAAATAAACTCGTTTAGAAAAGAGCTCCACAGCTCCCAATGCATAATAATTGTGCCTAAATAATAAATGAATCCTGTCTCAATAAAATTACTATAACTCAATTGAAAAGAAAGTGGCAAAAGCGCCAAACTGACCATCAAACCACAAAAAGATAACAAAACTTCTTTGCGAATACGTTTGTTTTTTTCTTCCCTGATTTTCCACAAAATTTTTTTTAAGAGAACATCTTCGTTTGTGTGTTTTGCGGCAATTACTTTATTCATATTCCTTACAAGATAATACGTAAAAAGCGCCAATTGGGTGCAATGTGAGGCTTAAATTGAAAGCTCCCGAATTTTTATTGTTGTAAAAACAACTTTTTAATTTGTTGGATCAGACGATAATAGCGTGCCTTTAAAGTATTAGTAGGTATATTAATTTCTTGAGCTAGTTTTTCAAAGCTGACATCAGATTCTAAGTAAGAAAAAAGGAGTTTCTTTTGTGCCAGAGGCAAACCATTAATAATACTCCTCAATTTTTCACGAGTTTCTTTTTCTTCAATTTGCTCTATGGCAGATGGTTGCCAGTCTATAATCTTATCCAGAATAACGTTTTCTTCATCTTCTTGATTAATAAATTGCGAAAAAGTAACTTCTTTGGATAATCCATTGGTTGTCTGATATTTGCGAAAAAAATCTATTAATAAATTTTTGGCAATAGCAAAAAGCCACGTTCGAAAATTACGTTTTTGATCAAATTTTTTCAAATTACGCCACATTTTAACAAATGTTTCTTGCGTTAAATCTTCAGCCTCAATAGAATTGTTAAGGCGTTTTAAAAAATATAAGTAAACTTCTTTTAAATAACGATTTATTAAAATGGCAATTGCTTCTTCATCGCCATTAAGATAATTTTTAACTAATTGTTCATCTTTTATCATTAGAGATAGATTAGAATATTTTTATTTTTTTACAAGACAAAATCGCCAAAAATTTAAAAAATTAACAGGCACGGATAGTGCCTGTTTATTATTTTTCATTTTTTCATAGTAAAATTCACTGTAACTGTAAAAACAACTCCTCTCGGACGACCATTAATTACCATTGGTTCATAAACCCATTGTTTAACAGCATCAATAGCTGCCTGGTCAAGCAACGGAACAGATCGCAAAACATTAACGGATTGAACGCGCCCATAAATATCCGTGGTGCATTCCAAAATAACAATCCCTTCTACTCGAGCTTGACGAGCAATTTCTGGATAAACCGGCTCAACGCGATGAATCAATTTCGGTTGCTTTATTTCACCAATCGCTCGAACCGGCTCTTCGGATTCCATTTGTTGGCTAATCACTCCTCCAATCACTCCCCCAACAACTCCGCCGAGAACTCCACCGATAACTCCACCCTCAACTCCGCCTTCAACTCCACCTTCAATGCCAAAATCAGAAATAACTTCCTGTTGAATTTCATCAGGAATTTCTACAGGCGCAACCAATTTACCCGGTTCATCACTCGTAGTGGCCTGAACAGCTTTGATGGTTCTGGTAGAAGATGTTTTCTTTTTAGCTGGTGGCGGTGGCGGTGGCGGCGGTGGCGGTGGTGGTGCCAAAAAAGCGCTATAAATTTCTACCTTGGGGAGATCTTGGCCTGGCGAAAGCAAAGGAATAATAATGATAGCAGCAATAAATACCACATGAAGAATAATAGCTACGGGTAAAGCTATGGCTTTTCGTGTAATTCCTTTTTCTGCTTGAAAAAAACTATCTTTAAAAATCTCATAATCAACTGCATTGGAAACTTTTTCTCTAATTCTTTTTTCAGCCATCTTACTCACCTCCTTTCTTTTAAAATTAAATTGCTATCTTTAATATAAGATATGGGTTCTTTTTGTCAATAGTACTAATATTCTTACTTTTTATGTCCTTTGATATGTGCCAATGAGTTCTGTCTCATCTAAAATATGATTGCGCATCGCTGATTTAATTTCGGAAAGATCTGCTCCATTCTTTAAATCCAATACTATATCCAATGCATATAAATGGAAGAAATATCGATGCTTTCCCGATGGTGGACAAGGACCATAATATTGAGAATCATTAGCATCGTTTTTACCTAAAAGCGCGCCCTCGGGAATACTATTCTCTTCAATTAATCTAGTTTGGGGAGGAATATTAAATACCACCCAATGAATAAAAGTTCCTCGCGGCGCATCAGGATCATCTACAATTAATACAAGACTCTTGGTCTCAGAAGGAATATTCTCAATAAGTAGAGGCGGATTAATATTTTCTCCTTCGCAAGTATATTTTGAAGAAATAGATTTATTATTTTCGAAAGCAGGGCTGCTAACTTTCATAGTATTTAAATTATTTAAAATAGATGGTTTGACTTGTTTTTGATTTTGAAAAATATTTTTTTCTCGAAAAATAAAAATAGTAAAAATTACAATTGCAATAATAACGCCAACAATAATGAGAAATTTTTCTTTTTTCATTTAAGTTTTTCTTTATGAAATAATATTCTCAATTCTTGTTTTGCTGATTCTAAAATTTGCTTTTGATCCAACTTTAATTTTTTTCCGGCTCGATTAATATAAAAATTTAACATTGACATTGCCGATTGAAAAGGCGTCCCTTTACGATTAAAGCTTTTCTCGGCTGATCTTTTAAGTGAAAGGGCTATCCTCCTGGGATTTTTCCAAGTAAAAACGCCTAAATCTAATTCTAAAGCAAAGCTATTTTGAGTTACTTCGGCTGACCAATTTTTTTGCTTTTTATATTTTTTAGACTTTTTCCGAGACATTCAATCAATAATTTTTAATAACAAAAATTTTCTCTTTTAAAGAGATCCAAGCAAAAAGTCTCTTTTCGTTTAGGCGGTTTTATTATGCTCTGCTTCAAATTTCTTCCACACTTCAGCAACCGAAGGCTCAAGAATTTCCAACTCTTTTAGAATGCGGGCTCTAATTTCTGAAGTGGCAATTTCCTCTTTTTGCGCCGCCATCTCAATAATAACTGCCGCGACACGATTTACTATGCTTTCTGTTCGTTCGGGGGTTAAATTAGCCTCGGCTGCAGCTGCCCGAATAGAATCACCTATTTTTATCGGATCAAACGGCTCTTTTTCTCCTGATTTTTTAATAACAAATCTAGCCATAATTTTTGTTAATGCCGACCTTTAATTTTATTATAAATCTTTAAATAGTTAAATCGCAATACTCCTAATAATTAAAATTATAAATTTTAATTATTATCTCTCTTTGCCGCGGCCGACTATCAAAATCAACTAGAACAATTTGCTGCCAATTGCCGAGTATTAAATCTCCATTTTCAATTGGCGCCACAAAAAACGGCTTAATCAGTGCCGATCTTAAATGAGAAAATCCATTTTTCTCTCCCCAAGTTTCATCATGATGATAAGCTTTATCCGAAGGCGCTAATTTTTCTAAAAATTCTTTGAAGTCCTCAATAAGATTAGGTTCAGCTTCAAGGTTAGTAATTCCTACCGTTGACCCCGGACAAAAAACCAAACAAAAACCCTCCTTTGCTTTACTTTCTTTTACTGCTCGAACAATTTCTTCAGTAATATCAATTATATCATTATTGCCTTTTGTTGAAATAATTATTTTCATCAATAAATATTTAAATTAAAGATTTTTCTAATTTATAATTCGCTATCTTTCAAAACCTTTTGCCTACAAAAATGAGAAAAAATAGCAATAAAAGTTTGGAGAATTCTTTAATAAATAATATTAATAAATCAAAAAAGTAAACCAATTAAATCTTTAAAAACGTAATTCGAAAAAAATTAATTATATCTTATAAAACTATTAGTGAGCGGCGAATTTTATCAAATTGTTCTAATAAAGCATTTTTATCAAATTGCGAAACACTTCCTTCTGGGTAATTTTCTATATTTGTAGAATGTATTAAATACCGCACTCCAAAACAATATTTCATTCCGTTAAATGCCCAGACTTGCTCTTCATAAAAATTACCAGCGGCTCCCTCACTTAAAGAAGCAAAAGAATATTCTCTGTCACCATCTGTTTTTAATTGGCTTTTTACATCGCCACCAAAAAACATTCCGGCATTGCAATTTTCAACAGTGGGAATTATTTCAATTGATACACCGGTATCAAAGCTTGATAAATTAGTGCCTCTGGCCATACTTTCGGGAATAGTAAATTTAACACCTCGTATTTGTTTATCTGGGCCTAATCCCTGATATTTATAATCTGTATCTACTGAATAATCAGCTGGGTACCGAAGAGAAAATCCTTTTTGAGCATCTAAATAAGTGTTGGGTAAATCCTTTGATTCTTTTGATAAAGCCATGCAATCTTGATAATTTTTTTGTTCATTATTTTCCAAAACTAAAGCTGTTGGCCCTTTTGTCCAAAAAATAAACGATTCATCTTCATTAGTATAGCGAACGCCATCAGCTGCAATACTCTGATTTAAAATTAAATTGCGGCCATCGCTTAAAATAATTTTTGCTTTTCCGGTTGCTACTGGCGGCTCACCGGGCAAAGACGAAACTTCTGGTCCTTGATAAAAATAGGCCTCTACTATTTTATCGTCTTTACAAAGATAATTAATGTGATTTATTAAAACCAAGCCTTCTCCAACATCAGAATTAACCATTGTTTTATTGACCGAACTTAATTGGGGTTGATTTAAATAAATCCAAATTCCCACACCAATTAAAACAATTATTACAACGCAAATAATAATTTTATAATTTTTTTTCATAAGATGTGTTTTATTTAATTATGGCCTTTTCTTAATTGATTTTAATACAACAATAAATTATTCGCCACAGATAAGACAAGAAGAATCAATGAGTTGTTGAGTAGTTAAATAATTGGCATTTTGCTTTTTAAACCAATCCAAAAGTTTAATAAATTCATCCCACCAATCAGAATTATCAGTTAAAAAATATGGATGAAATTCGGTGATAAAGGGAGTCTCTTCTTTTTGATGAATATTAAAATATTCTTGAATAGTTTCGCGCCATTCTTTAGCTGTTTTTCCAAAAGAAGCTGTGGCTGTATCGCATAAAACATAGCCGGTATTTTTTACTCCTTCAATAGATACCACATAAAAACCATAGTCATTAGAATAATATGGAATAAAAGAAGCTTCCGGATGCCAATTAACAACAAAACTACCATTCCAACTAAATCCTAAATTTTTAACAATTTCAATCGTATCTTTATTTTGGCTAAATCTTTGTGACCTAAAGCCATTTATTTTATGACCCAAACAATTTTCAATATCTTCTTTAGTGTTTTTAATAACTTCTTCTTGTTTTTCTTTTGTTAAATTAGCTAATTGAATAAATTCTCCGTTTTCATCTAAAGCATAGCCAAAAGCAGCAATTTCATAACCTTTTTGATCTAAATCTTTAATAAGTTGGCAATTATTTTTTGCTAATTCACCGCCGACAAAAATAGTAGCCGGCTTTAAATTTCTAGCTTCTAATTCATCAATTACTTTTTTAAGGGCTGCTGGATCTTGATATTCGGTTACTTGAAGATTAACCTTCTGTGACGTTTGATTTTGGGTTAGTTTAAAAATGACAACGATTCCCAACCCTATAACAACAATTATTAAAAAAATAGTGATTACTTTATTCATATTTTTTATTATAAACAAAAAAGATGACGAAAAACAAGATGATTAATAATTTCTATATCTATTTAATTAATACATTCTATCTATTTTAAAAACTTGAAGCAGTTTTGCCAGATCTATAGTAGCCCCACAAACTACTCGATCTGCTCCACCATAATATACAAATATTTTACCATTGATTTCTACTGCTCCACAAGGAAAAACGACATTATTAACTAATCCTTCTTTTTCATAAGACATTTTTGGTTCTAATAGAGGATTACTCGTTCGGCCTAAAATTTTAATAGGATTTTTAAGATCTAAAAGAACTGCTCCTATTCGATAAATATTATTTTCAGAGATACCATGGTAAAATAAAATCCAGCCATTTTTAGTTTTCAGCGGCGGCGCAGCTACTCCTATTTTTTTACTATCCCACCAGCCTGGACGACAATAGATCCATCTATTTTCTTCTAACCACTTTCCTTCTCCAAAATTTAGATCTTTAGAAAAGGAGTAATCTATATCATAACCTACACGATGAACTATCAGATATTGACCTTGGAATTTCTCTGGAAAAATTACCATATCTTTATCATTCAAATCAGCCGGTGAAATCAAAACTGGCCTTGCCCAATTCTGCCATTGTTGATTTAGAAAATCTTTAACACTAATAGAAGTAAGTGCAATTCTCGGAAGACGACCATCAAAAGCCGTGTAGCCCATATAAATCTTATTTCCTATTTTTGTTAATCTCGGATCTTCGCATCCGCAAGAAACATTAGGATTATCTCTTTTTTCAAAATTTTCACGAGGGAAATATATAGGCTGATCAGATCGCCAATCAATATGATATCCGTCTGAACTTTGAGCATAACCAAAAGTAGAAACATTATCTTCAGAAATTGCTCGATAAATTAAATGAACTTTATTATTCAAATAAATTGCACCCGGATTAAAAACCGCCTTCTTTTCCCAGAAATTTTCTTGACGAGGAAGCAGAATGGGGTTGTTGGGAAAACGTTCTAATTTTGGTTTTTTGCTATCTTCCGTTAGCATTTCGTTGAAAAATGTAGGGAGATGAATTAACGCCAAACATCCAACTGTATCGGCACCTCCATAATAAAGATAAATCCAATTATCCTTTATAAAAGCACCACTGGGAAAAACAACGTTAGGCACGAAGCCTATTTTTTCATAATATTCTTCAGCTGTTAAAATGGGATATTCTGTTCTCGCTAAAATTTTAGACGGGTTTTTTAAATCTAATAAAATTGCCTCAATGCCAAATAATCGATCTGGAGAAAAATAATTACGAATATAACTATAAAAAATTAACCAGCCGTATTTTGTTTTAAGAGGCGGGGCTCCCACTTCAATATGATCTTCTTTATTTCTTTGAAGTGGCAAGGCATATTTTTCAAAATTTTTGTACCACTCATTCCAAAATTTTTCTGACCAGATATCGCTTTCTTTATTAAAAGAGACTAAGCAAATTTTTGCTGGTGGTTGATCGGTATGGACAGTTAAAATTGCCGTGATTTGACCATTAATTTTTTCGGGAAACAAAGCCATGGCTTTAGCGTTAAAAGGTGTCACTAGATGTTTTTCTTGAATATTTTTTAAATCCTTACTGATGGCTAATCCAACTTTTATGCCTTCTGCCCGAAATGGATATTTAGAAAGAGCAGTATAAAAAATATAATATTTGTCATTTAATTTTGTCACTCGCGGATCCTCGCATCCAAATCGCTCCCAATCTTCTTCTGGTACAATAAATCTTTTTCGATTAAAAAAATAATGGCCATCATGACTTTGAGCAATTCCTATATCAGACGTAACAATATTAGCTCGAGCCCATGAATGATAATGCGGCATCGAAATAGCCCGATATAAAAGAAAAATGTCTTTGCCTTTAACAACGGGACACGGGTTAAAAGTCGCTTCGGCTTCCCAACCATGTTCTTGTAGAGGCTTTAAAATAGGATTTTGAGGCGAACGTTTGATTATCATTTAATCCATTTTTTAAATTTTTCGACTAACGGCACACTTTCTGGATCAATGAAATATTTTTTAGCTAAATAGTAAGAGCTCCAATTAGCCAGTAACACAGAAGAAAATATTTTTTCACTCTCCGAATGATTTAATAATTTAATCTCTTGAATATTAAAATTATTTGTTCGCAAAATTTTCTTTAAAACAGCCATCCTTTTTTGAATGCGTGGCTCATCTTTTTTGTCCTCCAATAAAAGAATGCTGAATTTTTCTGATAAAATTTTGGTTGAAGAATGAGAATCAAAACAACTTAATTCATTATGATTTAATTCTGGAAAAACATTATAAAAAGCGGGGATTTTAGTATTTTCATTAAAACTAATTTTCCAATGATAGGCCAAGGCCTCATTGGCTGTGGAGGCATAAATAATCGGTATGCGCTTATAAAGAGTACGGGCTATTTTTTGTCCTTGCTTCTGAAACAACTGAGGTTTCAAGGTCCAAGCCAAAAAAGAGAGTTCTTGAAAAAGTATTTTGTCTTGCATAAAAGCCGCTAAGGCTTTGCTCATTAATCCGAGCGCAAGGCGTGGTTGAATGTTAAAATTAGGAATTTGGATATACGGTGATCTGTTTTTTTTGGCTTTATTTAAAAGTTTGCCACCGCTACTAATAACAGCTACCGGCATTTTCTTTTTTTGAGCTTCATTATATCCGTCAAGCACTTCTTCGGTATCGCCAGAATAAGAACAAGCTATTACAAGGCTTTTTTTCAAAATTTGATCTGCCAAAGATGGTAGACCATAATTTTTATGAATAAAAAGCGACTTTTTGGGAAAACGAGTTTTTAAAAGATCAGCTGCCAATGCAGAACCGCCCATTCCCAAAACAATAAAATAATCCGCCTTCTTTAAACGTTTAGCGTTTTTGATTTGAGGTTGAAAAAGGAATTGCTGAGGAAATTTTTCTATGGATTCTAAAAAGTTCATCTTACAATTTTATTAAAATTACCGAGCATCTTTTTTATTCAAAATCACTTTTTGCTTTAATTTTGGCTTTGCTTGTTGAACGAGATCATTTAAAAATTCATCAAAATTGGCCCACGCAACACAAATATAATTATCCGCTACGCCATAATAAATAAAAAGAGTTTCGTTTTTAACTACCGCGCCTGAAACATAAACGATGCCGGGTTTAAAACCATTAGACTGAAAAGGCTCGTCTGGTTCAAGAATAGGCCGTGAAGACCGCATCAAAATTGTTTCAGGATTCATTAAATCTAAAAGCATTGCCCCCACTTTATATTTATTAGTCTCTGATTTGTCATTAGCATGATAAAATACTAACCATCCATATTTTGTTTTAATAGGTGGTGCTCCAGCACCTCTAATTCTAATTTCCCACCCTGTTTCTTCATTATAACCATCATAAAAACTATTAATGTACTCCCCTTTTTGAAAATTCAAGTTATCCCGATAAGCAATCAAAACTCTTGGTCTTAAACTATGTAAAATAGCGTATTGACCATTAATTTTTTCTGGGAAAATAACCCAATTTTTATGAACTTCACCTGGTGGTGAAATTAGAACCGGCTTTTCCCATTGCCAATTTTTTTTCAAAAAATCATTTACTTTTATTGAAGTAAGAGCTACTCTCAACCCTTCGTCGCAAGCAGTATAGGTCATAAAAATATTATCTTCGTTATCAACTCGAGTAAGCCGTGCATCTTCTGCTCCCCCAAAACTTCCGCCCGAACCAAACGAATAATAATTTAAACCAGAATTTAATGAAGGATGCTCATAAACAGGATGTGGTAACCTCTCATCAATTAAAAAACCATCTGGCGAAGAAGCATAGCCAAAACGCGAAATCCCATCAACACCAATTGCTCGATAAATAAAATGGATTCTGTCTTCTAAAACAATAACACCAGGATTAAAAACTTGCCAGGCTTCCCAATCATGATCAGCAATCGGCATTATAATGAGATTATCTTTGGGTTTAATCAACAGCTCTTTTTTTGCTAATTTCTTTCTTTTCAGCGAAGCCTTAACCCTGCTTTTCTTTTTGAAAAAAGATTCTTTTTTTCGTTTTATCGCTGAACTTTCTGACTTTCTCTTTTTTAAATTAGCGCTTAATTTTTTATAGGCCATTGATTAAAAATTATTCTTAACTCTTATTAAAATTGGCCAATGACTATTTGAATAAAACAATCTCTTTTTTATTATATCAAATTTATTTAATTATACCACAATAAAATAGACAAAAACACCTTCCCTAATTTGAAAAAATATGCTAATGCCTGCTATGCATAAACTTTACCCTACCTTGCTACTCACTATTATTATAACAAAAAACTTTTAGAAACAGGAGTTTTATTTAGTTGCACTATATTTTTTAAGATAATAGTCTTTTTTTGAAATACTTATTTTTTATTCTTTGATAGTTTTGCAATTATTTTTTTGAGAATTTCTTCTACCTCTTCTTTGTATAAATAACCTTCTTTAGCGTAATTGCTTACTATTGGCACAATAGAAATGTCTTGAAATACTTCCCCTCCTTCTCTGAAAGTTGAAACTTTTTTCTTAAACTTTGTTAATGAATAACAAGGTGTTGTACCCGGCAGTGAAGAGTTAATTATTGACAATAAACTACCAGTAATAACAAAATTTTTAATCAAAAGGGCTTGATAGGTAATAAGAGTTTTTTGGTATGGTTGAGGGATTTTTGGCAAGGGATCAAATCTAGTTTCAAAACCACCTCCTCCAATATTAGATTTTTTTCGCGATGATGATTTTGGTTTTGGCGGTGGCGAAGGATTTTTGCTTTCTATATAAATAACATCGCAATTCAAATATTTTCCTTCTTTGTATTTAACACCTGATTTTATAAATTGTTCTTTTATTTGCGGCATTTGTTGTTCTTGAACTTTTTTTAATTCAGATTGCATTTTTTTTATTTCCGGTTTTGCTTTTTTTATTTCTTCAAATATTTCTGGACCAATTTTCTCTAATTGTTCTTTGGGTACATATTTTTCCAAAAATTCCTTAGATATGTATTTGTCAAAATCTTTTAGGTATTGGTATATGGTTAAATTTTTTGGCGCTCCGGGTATTTGAGTATCTTTTCCCATAGGCATAGGCACATCAAATCCTTGGGTGGGCATTAAACCCATATTTTTAAAGTGTTGTTTAGCAATTTCTTCGGCCTGAAACTGGCTAATAGCAATATCAGCGCCAAAATCACCATCATCAGGATAATGAGCTTTGATTAAATCTTCGTGCAATTTATCAAGTCGCTGCATTGTCCATTCAGCAGGCATAAAACCGCTTAAAATCGCTCCTTTCGTGCTTTCGTAAAAATCTTTTAAGGGTGACGCCATGGGTGTAGGAACACCTACTCTGGTAATTGTTACTCTGGGGTTTGAAGAGGGTAAAATTTTATCTTCACGTATATCTGGATCGACTTTTGATAATGGACTGACGTGGTAAATTTTTATCCCAAATTGATTTTCATTACCAAAACGAGAAATCTCCCGCCAGTTTGGTGGTAGATCAATTTTAAAATCTTTTAAGTTCATAAAATGATTTTATTGGTTAATGAGTTTGTTTATATTTTCTTTCCAATTTTCTGGAGATGTATGGATAACTCGGCCAGCAAAAAGCTGACGGAGCAGTTTTAATTCCGGAATCTTACTAATGGCTATTTTATATTTTGAATAATCCGGTTTTTCTAAATCTTCGTCTTTCAAATAAATCGGTTCCCGGCGAAAGTTTATAGCTAACATACAACTGTTAAACTTTTGAGCTAAGCTTTCTATATCTTCTTGGGTGGGCATTTTAAATAAATAGGTTGCCTTGCCACCGCTTTCAATGGTAGAACCTGCTTCCATAACAAAAAAATTGCCACCTTTTTGGGAAGAAATTGGCATTAAAAACCAAATATATTCTCCGGTTAAATCACCCATTAAATCTCTTTTAATGCCAACAAAAATTTCTCCGCTTTTAGATAAAGATTTTAGATAATTATATGATTCTAAAATACCTATTTTACCTAGTTCTTTTTCCAACTCGGACCAAATTTTTGGCGAAATTTTATCAAGCTCGATTTTATTAACCGCTTTGCCATCTTTTAAAAGTTCGGCGGCTTTTTTTATCGTCAAAGGGTCAAGCTCCGGCAAAAATTCTTTCAAGAGTTCTTGGGTTCTCAAAGACAATTCCGCTAAGGCCTGCTTTAATTCACTGCTTAAACTATTAAATTTTTCTCCAAAAAGAGATAATTCTAATGAAGTTGCTTGAGCGGTAATAAAAATTTTATAATCCTTTTCAGAAATTTCTCTAATTTCACTAAAAGGCATCCTAATTAGATCTCCTTGCTCAGGTTTTAACACCAATCCCGTATCACAAATTTCAACCTTTGTCCTTCCATGATGTCTTTTTCCCTCACTTTGATAATCATATTCTCCTTCAAAACCAGACCTTCTAACGCCTTCTTTAAACAAAAGTTCTTTTTGAATAATTTCATGGCGAAGATTGGTAAGCATTCTGACAAAATCTTCATATTGATAACCCAATTGAGCAATTATTATTTTTCCGCCATTGGGTAGCAGTAAGTGAATTTTGTAATCTTCAACATAAAAATCACCAATGTCTCTCAAGGGAAGAGAAGTTGCCTTGCCGCTTTCTGAAGCAACGGAGATTTTTTCTTCATCCAGAATAAATTTTGCTTGGTCGGATTCAATCTCCTTCCCCATTTCATCAATTAAAACAAAGTCCCCTTTTACCTCAAGAATGACAGACGGTTCTTTTTTTTCTTCACCTCCAGCGGTTTTAGTAAATTGGTTTTCTTTATTTCCTTCTTCGGCTTGTGGTGCTTTTTCTTGTTGATTGTTTATATTTTCTTCTTCAACTTGTTGCGATTCTTTTTGTTGATTGTTTGTATTTTTTTCTTCCATAGAATTTAATAATTTATTTTGACTCTATAAAAATTAATTCTTGATTTATATAATCTGCTAAATTTTTTTCTGCATTCCCAGACACAACTATTGCCAGTGATTTGGCAACCGGATCTATGTCTCTAACTTCTTCCATTTTTTTATTAAATACTTCTATACCAATAATATTTATTTTTTGTTTTTTTATTTCTGTAAACATTCCCGACTTTAAAACACCGCTTTTCAAAAAACCACCAACAACCAAACCCTTTCCGCCAATTTTAAATATAGATTGTGGTACAAAAATTGCTTGATTCATATATTTTAATTTTTTAATTTTTTAATTTTTCTCCGCAATTGCCGCAAAATCTAGTACCAGCCGGATTTTTCGCTCCACATTTAGAACATGCTATGAATTCTAACGGAGCGCCGCAATTAACGCAGAATTTACCAGTTCCGGCCGGCTTGCCACATACAGGACAAATAGTTTGTTTTGTTTCAATTTCGCCGGTAAAAACTTGGGTTGCTGCTACTTTGCCAGCGATATCTTCAGCTTTTTTCTTAGCTCTGGCGGCAGCTACCTCTACGGCTTCTCTGGGCGCGCATTCTACACATAGCCCATCTTGCTCATTCCAGCAATTTTCGCAAACCCAATTGGTACATTTGGGACAGCGATGAAAATGAGCCTTGGCTTCAATCTGGGAAGTTTCAAAAGCTACGTCATGTTCTTTTCTCCATTCCGGTGACATTTCGCCAAATTTACCACCAAGAACATCGGTAGCTTTTTCTACTCCATAACCGATATTGTGTTTCCCTAACATTTGAGCCGCTGCTCCGAAAATACCACCAATGGTCTTTGCTGTTTTTCCTTTTTTATAAGACTTGGAAGAAATAAATTTCGTTTGATAACCTTCGCCACAAAGAGCGCAATTGAAAGTAAATTGAAAGCCAGCTTCGCTTGAATTATCAGTAAAATTATCTGTAAATGGTTGAAGTGACATATGTTTTTAATGATTTCTAAATTTACCTCTTTTCGACTTTAAGAGGTTTTCCGCACTTAATACAATTATCGCTAAGTGGCGGCTGTTCTTGACCGCAATGAGGACATTTAACAAAAAGCCGCGCTCCGCAATCTTCACAATGATCGCCAAAAAAAGTTATTTTTCCACAATAGGGACAAACAATTCTCAGATTTTGGTTACAATTTGGACAGACCTGCCATTCTTTTTCAATTGGTTCGTGACATTTAGGACAGCGGTAAGGTCCAAGTGGATTAGCTTTTTCACAAAATGGACAAACAGTAGAATTTGGCGGGATTAATTTTCCGCAATATTTACAAGGATGTTTATAACCAACCACTGGTTTATTGGCTTCCTGTGTTCCCGTGCCAGTATATGGTGGAGTAATTTCTATTTTTTCTTTTCCAGAAAAAGCCAAATAACTGGGAATAATAATACCAACTACCGGAACAATAATTAAAATTCCCACCCAATTCGGCTTTCCTCTTCTTTCTGCAATTTTCATCCAGAGAATAACGCCGATAACGATATTAACGATCGGAATTAAAAGTAAAATAAACCACCACAAAGGTTTTTGAGCAATTTGAATCATTAGAAAAACATTGGCCACTGGAATCCAAGCAAGCCAGCCATTAGAAGTATTAGTTTTCTTTGCTAATGTTTGTAAGCAAATTGCAAAATAAATGTAAAAAATGATCATTAATGCCAAAGAAAGCCAGAAACGCCAACCGCTAAATAGTATTCCGGAAATCATCGAAGGAAACCCTTTGCCCACTCCCTCTTCTCCTTCGCTCTGTTTAAAAAAGTCATTGAAAATATTATCATAAACACACACTCCTTCTTGGCATACTAATCCTTTTTCACATTCAGAATCACTCACGCATTCAGAAACACACTGATCATTTAAACAAACAAGACCCACTGGACAATCGTAATCTTCATCACACGCAACTTCGCCGATTACCGGCTTTTCTCCTGGAACCATTGCAGTGGTAGTATTCAAAGTGTAAGCAACAAGTTTTGAACTACAATAATCTCCACAAATAACAGCCACAAAAATATCACCGTCATTAATTACATCTAAAGAAGTATTAATAATTGCTCCTTCGTTTTCAGCTGTTTTAGATTCTAATAATTGCCTTTTTGTATTATAAATCGCTAATTCCATCTCGGCTTCTGAAGGAGGCACTACTTCTATGTTTAAGGTCTGTCCTTTTTTAACTGCAATCTTATAAAAATCTTTGAAATCTGTACCGCCCTCTTGGATATCAAATGGCAAACAATCGTAACAACCAGCAAGATATGATTGATAATTACCAACTGGGGCAATAGCTAAGGCTTTATCAATACTATCGCCTGCATCGGTTTGACTATTGGCATCATAACGGTCAACTAAAGAAATTTCTAAAGAAAAAGATTGGGTATGCCACAAACCCTCATCGGCAACCTTAAGGTAGTATTTATAAGTTGACTGATCAGAATTGGGTAGCCAAGAAGCAGAAAGAGCTACAGAAGAGTTATTCAGATCATCGACATTTAATAATTCTTCCCTCTCTTCATTGTAAAGAACCATTCTGTTACGTGTGCCATAAGTGTTGTTACTCGCTATAAAAACGCCTTTTATTTTAATTTCTTGACCGGGCTTTATTCCTTGAATGAAATAATATTTTTCCAACCCTGCCTCTTCATTCAAAGGACCGCTTTGATATTTGCCTGACTGAATCAAAGTCGCCGTCTCAAAACTATCTCCACCTGTTGGCAATGTTTGCTGAGCCATTACCAAATTAGTACCGGCAAATATTAAACCGGTGAACAAAAGACTAATGAGCCAGAATTTTTTCATGTTTTTTATTTTATTTTTGACCTTTACCTTAATTAATTTACCCATTATAAATACTATATTATTTATTATCTAATTTCACAATGAAATCCAACCCTTTTATTAATCATAACAGAAACAAATATAAAAAACAAAAGCAGGCAAGCATGTGGATAAGTTTAATTAAAAAAAAACCCTCATTTATTGAGGATTTTTAGAAAAAATTCAAAATTTGGTGGAATTAAAAAGTATATACAACGATTTATGGCCGCAAACCACGCAAAATTCATAGTCATGCGCCCTGCCTGGTGCACAACTCCATACGGCAGACAGCGTGTTAAAATGTATTTTATAAAAAGCTTATTCTTCAATCTTCGTCCTCTCCCAATCGGTAGGCGTTACTCCTTTAACCTGTTTATTTTCTACATCTAAATCAAAAACCATATCTTTTAACTTCCAACTACGAATAACTCCTTTTTTCGTAAATTCTTCTGCCAATTCTTCCATTTTCTTCTGGGCTTGTTGTTTTAGATTTTCAATATCCTCTTCGGTATATCCCCTTTCTTTTAGCTTTAACGCTTCCTTATCTCTCCACAAAACACCAGGAATTCTTTCGGTCAGTATTAAGCATTTATCTTTTTCTTTAACATAACCTATGGGATTGGCGACGGGTAATCCTAATTTTTTAATTTTCTTCATTATTTCGTATTCGTGAAGAGGATTTTTAGATTTTGCCACTTCTCCTTTTTCGGCATTTACTCTTTTTCCTATTATCCTGAGCTCTTTTCCTTCTTTATTTTGCCAAACAGGAAATTCTTTTACTGCCGTGGGGTCTTCACGAATCCTTCCTTGTTCATCAATTTTAATTTCTCCTGATTTAATATTCTTGCCTTCGGATTCAAAATACCCGAAAGGATTTTTTCTAAATTCATTTGGAATAAAAGCATCGTAATCGGATTCAACTGTTATTTCTGGTCTTGGCTCTGATTCAATTTTGATTTCAAATTTTGGACACTCAAAACTCATACATTTTTATTCTATCATAAAATCGCTCTAATGTCAAGATGGCGATAGCGGAATTCTTTATCATATATTTCATAAATTATTCTGCTCCGGTGGTAGGATTCGAACCTACAACCATCTCCTTAACAGGGAGCCGCTCTACCGTTGAGCTACACCGGAATATTCCCATTTTAAAAAAGAAAAATGAAAAATGCAAGAAAAAAATTAACTTAAAAGTTGCAGATACTTCCCTGCCTGCCGACAGGCAGGGATTTGCTCAGAATAAACAAGCTTTTGAATCTTTAATTTTAAAATTTGGGATTTAAGATTTGTATTTTCATTAGTTGACAAAAATATTTATTTAGGCTAAAATTGAAAATAGAGGTGAAAACCTTAAAAATTTTTATTAGGAGGAAATGATGAAAAAAAGAAGTGTGGTCTACGTGGAAACTGAAGTGAAGTGCCCCAATTGCAATAATTTCTTACTGGAAGCAGTCAAAGTCCCGCACGAATTCTGCGGACAACGAGAAGAGGAAGATCTTCTTGTTGGGAAAAGACTCGGCTACTACTGCCCTGAGTGCGGAGAGAAATACGACTCCGATTTTGCAGTACTCAATTTGGAACAAGACACTGACTAAAAACAAACAGGGACTCCTCTAACGGAGTCCTTTTTATTTTTCTAAAAATTTGCTTTAAAAATTTTTCTAAATAAAATTTTTGTGTTAAAATTGAAAAGATAAATAAAATTTTATGGCGAAATTTACTCATTTACATGTTCATAGTCACTATTCCCTTCTTGATGGTCTAGCTAAAATTGATGAATTAATTAATCGCGCAAAAGAATTAAATTTTGAATCATTAGCCCTGACTGATCATGGCGCTATGTATGGCATCCCAGAATTTTACAAAACTGCCACAGCAAATGGAATCAAACCAATTATTGGAGTGGAGGTTTATGTGGCGCCAGAAAGTCGTTTTCAAAAAAGACCAAAAATTGATAGCCGTAATTTCCACTTAACATTATTGGCTAAAAACGAGAAGGGTTATAAAAATCTATTGCAATTAGTAACACGTTCTCATTTAGAAGGATTTTATTATAAACCGCGCGTAGATAAAGAATTGCTTTCAGAATATCATGAAGGTGTTATTGCTTTATCCGGCTGTTTGGCTGGCGAAATTTCACGTTTAATTATTGCCAATCGTCTTGATGAGGCCGAAGAAAAAATTAAAGAATATCAAAAAATTTTTGGGGAAGATTTTTATTTAGAAATTAATTATCACCCGAAAATAGAAGAAAGCAAAACGATAAAAGAGCAGCTGATTCGCTTAAGTAAAAAATTAAGCATTCCCGCTGTGGCTACTTATGATACGCATTATTTAAAATCGGAAGATGCGGAAGCGCATGATATTTTATTAGCCGTCCAAACCGGTAATAAAATTTTTGAAGAAGATCGGCTTACGCTCAGCGCAGATGATTTTTCGTTTTGCTCAACAGAACATATGGAAGAATTATTTTATGATTTTCCTGAAGCAATTGAAAACACTCAACTCATCGCCGATGCTTGTAATGTTGAGTTGGAATTCGGGAAAACGCTACTTCCTTATTTTGAAGTGCCACTCGGCGAAACGCCGGAATCACATTTGAAAAAATTGTGCGAAGAAAATTTGCCCAAAAGATTTTCCAAAATCACACCAGAAATTAACGATCGATTAAATTATGAACTAGGAGTAATTGAAAAAACTGGCTTTGCTTCTTATTTTTTAATTGTTGAGGATTTTGTGAATTGGGC